>Ga0247611_10000217_pt1 | contig 120508 bp, 98 predicted proteins | sample 177DNAGHGhighgp2_FD_192422 | JGI IMG/M metagenome (GOLD analysis project Ga0247611, IMG submission 192422) | Sheep rumen microbial communities from Palmerston North, Manawatu-Wanganui, New Zealand - 1770 DNA GHGhigh gp2 | ecosystem: Host-associated > Mammals > Digestive system > Stomach >...
ATAAATCTAAATCTATTACTAATACTTTTTTCTCTAATTGTTCAAATATACCAGCTAAATTTAATATATTAGTAGTTTTACCTACTCCACCTTTAGCAGAAAAAAAACATAAACTTTTACCTCTTTTTATTGCCATATTAGTATCTCCTTCTACTATTTTCTCTATTCTAAATCATTATATCATTTTTAACTATCAATTTAAAGAACTTATTTAAAAAAATAAGGAGACATTTTATGTCTCCTTACTCATTATATAAATCATTTATAACACTTAAATTATTATTAATAACTTCATTATAATTATTACCCAACTTAGTAATAAGTCTTACTATTCTACTATCTAATATATTACTATCAAAAGTAAATATATCTAAATAATTAAGTATTATATCTTCTATACAAGATATTTTATATTTATTAAATATACTTAAATTTTCTTTAAATAATTCTTCATTTAAAGATCCTAAAAAATCTCTATTATAGTTTTCTTCTATTAATTGATAATTAAACTCAGATATATAATATTTTAAAAACATTAATTAAGACCTCTTTTCTTAGAACGAGGAAGATAATTTCTAATTAAATCTTCTCTAGTAAGATTATAATTCTCTATTAAAGCTTCATCAGACATACTAAATATAGGATGTAATTCATTATTTAATTCATATATACCTATAGTAGTTTCTAAATATCTTAATCTTGCATAAAAGTCTTGATAAGTTAAATGACTTAATATATCAATATACTTATTAAATGGAATATTATAACTAATACATAAATCATATATTTTTTTAGTATCTTTCTTTAAATCCCATACCATTCCTATATCATTTAATAAGTTAATTTGATTTTCATCTAATTTAGATCTATTCTTCCTTTGTAGATATATCCAATTACCTAAAGCAAATCCATCATCACTCTTATATGTAGCAGGTACTAATAGATTATTATTTTCTAAATAATATTCTCTAGCTTTATCTAATGCTTCATTCCAAGATTTAGGTACATTTAAAGATACCTGCCATATCATACCAATACTTTCTAATAGTCTTATTTGATCATTAGATAATTTTTTATTCTTATACTTAACTCTTAATCTAGATACAATAGCACCTAAACTATAACCTTCACTATTAGGAGTAACACCATCAAAAGATTTAAAAGATCTTTTAATATCTAAATTACCATAATTATTATAATAATTATTTAATAATATATAAGATTCATCAAATGATAATGGTTTAATATTATTATCACTCTTAGAGGGCCATACTATATCTAATTTTTCTAATAATCTTTTATGTTCTATACTTAATTCATTATTAGAATATTTATCTTTTTGTAATTTAACAAAACTATATAAGTTATAACCTTCACTATCATAATCTATACCATTACTAGTTTTAAAATTAGATGGAATATAAATATTACCATATCTCTTATAATAACTTTCTAATAAAGAATAAGCATCTTCAAAAGAATAGATAATATTCCATTCTATATTTAAATCTTCTAATAGTTTAATCTTATCTTTAGATAATAGTCCTTTTCTATATTTAGATCTATTCATAGATAACCAATTACCTAGTCTATATCCATCTTTAGTAATATAACTAGAAGGTATTTTTAAATTATTATTTTCTTTATAATATTCTTTAGCATCTAAATAAGCATCATTCCATGATTTAGTTACTTGCCATTTCATATCTATCTTATTTAATAAATCTATTCTCTCTTGCGATAATTTACCATTTTTATAATCTACTCTATTTCTAGATATCCATTCTCCTAAATCATAACCATAATTACTTATATTAATACCATCATTAGTTTTAAAATGTCTTGGTACTAATAAATTATTATATTCTTTATAATAATTAAATGCTAATTCATAAGCTTCTTCCCAACTATAAGTAATAATAGTACTCTCTATAGATTGTAATAAATCAAATATATTTTGATGTAAATAATATATATCAAAATCTATATCTTCAATATTAATAATTCTATGATTATATTCCTTATTTGGTCTATATTTTTTCTTTTTATCTTTTAATTCATTAACTAATTCCATCATATAATCATAATTATCAGACAAATCTATAATAGTTGGAGTTAATATTTCTTTAATTATCTCTTCTTTATTATCAGATTTAATCTTAATATTATATCTACTACAATAATTAATTAAATCTATTAAACTATATTGTGATAACTCAACATATTTTTGATAAGTATTGCCTTTTATGTTTAACGCTCTGCCTATTTGTTCAAAGAATACCATATCAGATTTAGTTGATCTACCAAGTATTACACCATCAATATTTGGAGCATGTACTCCTTCATTATATTGATTAATACAGAACATTATTCTTAATTTCTTATTAGCTCTCATATTATTAAAATCTAAATCATTATAGAATAAATCTCTATTATTTTTAGCATCTTTATAATCTGAAGTAGATTTATAAAATACTATATCTTCTTCTTTATATCCATTATTTAATAAATATCTTTTAGTATCTCTCATAATAGTATCTATATCATTAACACCACTTTCAATAACTGAAGGACAAAAATAAATATATTTACCATTACTTCTAATATTATCTATTATTAATTTTTGCGAATCATCTCTATTATTAACCCTTAATTTAGCTTTCTCTAACTTCTTAATATAATCAGCATACTCTTCTTTATTACCTAATTTATCTATAACTTTATTTATATATTCTATTAAATTTAAATGAGTACTCTTATATCTTGGTGTAGGTAATACACCATCTAGAATAGCATCTACTAAATCATATCTAGCTACAATATTATCAGAGAATAACTCTTCTCCATCAGGAAGCGCCATATCTCTTTCATATATAGTACCTCTATCTCTGATAGTATAAGCTGTCATACCAAGTATCTTAGCTTCCTGATGACTACTTATTAAACTATCTATCTTAGCTCCCCATACTGGAGCTCCTAAATGCTGAAATTCATCCAATACTAAATAATCAAATTTATATCTAGCTAATTCTTGATCATTTTTAGTTATTAAAGTTTGATAATTTATTAATTGTAAATTATATATTCTTAAATTATAAGATTTAATTATTTCATTAATATGTTCTATTATTGATTGATAAGGAGTAATAAACAAGAACTGTTTATCAGGATTTTCTAATATATATTGTAATGTAACAAATGTTTTGCCTGTACCAGTAGCTTGTATAAAACCAACTACTTTATTATCTAAAAATCCTGATACAATTTTAGAATGTATCTCTTGATTATGAGGTAATAAATTTAATACTGAATAAGGAACATTAGTCATTATAATCATCTCCTTTATGGTAGATGTTATAAGTTTTATTACCTAATACTTTATCTTCTACTACTATTACTTCATCATTAATATTAAATATACTATTAATAGAATTATCCATAGTAATAGAAAGCATTCTAAAACCTACTTTAACTATGAAAGTAATCTTACTATCAACTGAATTATCATTAACTATTATATTTTTAATAATACCTCTATACTCTTTCATAGTCATACTCTCCTAGTATTATTATAACATATAATAAAAAAGATAGATTAATATCTATCTATTCATTAAATAATTCTTCATTATCTATCTCATAATAATATTCTTCATCTAAAGAAGAAATAATAGCTTCAAGATTTTTTCTATTTTTATCATTACATTCATCAATCTTACCATATTCACATCTTGTAGTAATTTCAAATATATTATCTACATGTTTTTTCAATCTTCCCATATTAATAAATTCTTCTAAACCATCATTGGTTGCATTTTTATTTGCATTTTCATATAATTCATCATACTTTTTTTCAAAAGATTTATAAAATTCTTCTCCACTATTATCATCCTTAGTTAAAGAATTATATACTTCAAAAGTAATCTTGCTATAAGTATCATTATATGCATAATTATCGACAAAATAAAAATAAGCATTTATATTTACTGGTGCACATACCTTATATTTGCCTTTATCAGTAGTTATCTTGACCATAACACATTCATAACCTTGCTTTTTGCTATACCATCTTAAAAAATTATTTAATTTAACTTTTTTAATTTCGCCAAATTCTTTATTTAATACTGGAGATGTTTCTATCTCTGGTAATAAAAATCCCCAACTATTTTTAGATCTTTCCATATAACCATGATAAAAAAATAGCCATCCAACAATCCATCCAGCAATTACATAACCTATTACTAAAAATAAAGCTATTTTAGTAGATTTACTCATAAATCACACCTCATATTAATTATATCATAAAAAAAGATAAGAATTACTTCTTATCTAATATATCTCTTGCTGCTACTAGACCAGTTGCTGCAGCAGTAACTATGTTACCTGCCTTGCCTGATCCATCACCTATACAATAAATATTCTTATCTTTAATTTTAAAATTATTATCTGTTTCTATCTCATTAGAGAAGAATTTAATCTCTGGTCCATATAATAATGTTTCATCATTATTAACACCAGGTATTATTTTATTTAATTCATCTAAACCTTCTATTATATTAGCTATAGTTCTATGTGGTAATACTAATGCTAAATCTCCTGCGGTATAGTCTTTTAAAGTAGGTTCTATATATAATTTAGATAATCTTTTATCAGTAGATCTATGATGATTTCTTAAATCTTTTAAAGATTGTAGTATAGGTTTACCTGCTCCTAAACAGTTAGCTATCTTAGCAATAGATTCTCCATATTCTCTAGTATTAGTAACTGGTTCAGTTAAATTAACTTTTGATATAAATGCAAAATTAGAATTATTAGATTTAGTTTCTTTTAATGAATGACCATTAACACATATATATCCATTATAATTTTCTTTAGTAACATAACCACCTGGATTAGTACAGAAAGTTCTTATTTCATCATTATATGTTTTAGTTCTAATAAATATAGTAGGATCATATATTACATTACATATTTCTTCTAATATTTCTTTTCTTACCTCTACTCTAACACCAATTTCAATACTTCTAGATGTATATAATACATTATTCTTATCAGCAAATTCTTGCATCCATTTAGCACCAGTTCTACCTGGAGCAATAACAACATATTTAGAAGTAAATTCTTCTTTATCTGTAATTACTTTATATTCATTTTCAGAAATAGTTTCTACATCTAATACATCTACTCTTTCTCTACAATCTACTCCTTTATCTTTAAGATAATTAGTAAAATTAGCTATATATGTAGGCAAATGATCACTACCTAAATGTTTTTGCTTAATAAGTAATAATCTATCTCCTAATTTAGTAACTTCTTTTTGTATTTCTTTAGCTTCATCCATATTAGATGGATATACTTCAGCATCCATTTCAAACTTATTAAATATCTTTTCAGTATCATCTATTAAATCATAAGCTTCTTGTTCACCCATATATTTAAATAAATCACTTTTACCTAATTTAGGAATAAAATTTAATTTACCATCAGAGAATGTACCAGCTCCACCATAACCAGACATTATTTGACAAGGATTACAATTCTTACATTCAGTACCAAACTTATTCATAGGACATACTCTATGTTCAGCTAAAGCTCCTTTATCTAATAATAATAATTTTAAATCTTTATTATTTTCTATTAATTCATATGCAGCAAATAAACCAGCAGGACCTGCTCCTACAATTATTACGTCATATTTCATATTAACACTACCTTTCCTTTAACATTTTAACATAAAAAAGACTATTTATGATAGTCTTTTATTTACTTTTCTTAGCAGGCGCTTTCACTTTACCTTTACCTTTTTTAAATTGATCTTTTCTACTCTTAGTAGTAGTTTTTTTAGTAGTTGCTTTCTTAGTTGTAGTTTTCTTTATAGTAGTTTTCTTAGCTGCTTTTTTCTTTTCTTTTTCAGCTTCTAAAGCTTTCTTTCTCTCTTCTTCTACTTCTTTAGGTAATGGAACAGGAGTAATAATTACTTGTTCTTCTTCATATTCTTTTAATACAGGCATTTCCTCTTCAATTACTTCTTCAATAATCTCAGGTTCTTCAACTACTTCTTCTTTAACAGTTTCTTTAAATTCTAATTTAGTATCTTTCTTTTCCTCTTTATCTCTAATAGGAGAAACTCTATAAGCTTTATTATTAGCAGATACTATAACAGTTTTATCAAAATCTTTAATAGCATCTAAATTTAAAGAACTCTTTAATTCTTCTTTATTTAATTCTAATTCTAAATCACATTTAATATCATCAACCATTTTTAAGAAATAGATTAAAAATATATCTTCATTAATTAGATAAAATGCAGTACTATCTTTACCAATTAAATAATAAATTGGTTTTCTAATTTCAGATTGAGCATCTAAAATATCATTAATCTTATTAGTTTTAATAACACTCTTATTATTTAATTTAGGAAATGAATCTACATTAACTAATACAGGATCATAGGTTTTAACTATTTTCTTTAAAGTTCTATTATATACTTCTTGTTCATTAATAGAAATACTACTAAATTGATATATAAACCATATTCCTGTTATTACATTTAATGGAACAGTTACAATTAAATAATCATATAAATCAGTTAATATAAATACTATAGTAACTACAACTGTTGCCAAAAAGAACAAACCAATAAGTAAAAAATCATTCTTCTTTTTCATTTTATCTAACTCCTTTTTATTCTTTATTCTTTAATTTACTAATTCACTAAAATATACACTTGGATAAGCTATATATCTTATCTTAAATGATACAATACCTTTAACATCATCTATTGTAATACTTACATCATCTGATGCATTATTATTATCACCTTTAGTAACATAATAAATAGTACCATTTTCTTCTCTCTTCTCAATTAATCTATGTACTATTAAAGTACCATCAACATCAAATACTAAGACATCTCCTTCTTTAATATCTGAATCTTTATGTACTTTTTTATAAATTACTGCATCTCCCTTATGTATTTCTGGATTCATTGAATGAGATCCTACTCCAATAATAACTAAAGGGAATAAACCAGATAATAACATAACTAAACATATAATACATGTTAAAACTATTGAATCAAATATACTGAAATCATCTTTAAATGATTGAACTTTATATTTACCTTTAACTTCAACTATATCACTAATAGTATAAATATATACTAATATAGGGAATGATATACCTAAACAAGATACTATATAATCACTAAAGTCAGGTACTATAGGTACTAAGAATATATAAGTATCCATTACTATTCTATATAATAAAGTACTTCTATATCCTTCATGTAAACATAAATTAGTCATTAATAAGTTCTTAGTAATAATAGGTATAATCTTAGTAGTAGTTATTCTAAAAGCCATAACTATCTTAGCCATACTAGTTATATTAATAGATACTAATATTTCAAATATAGTCAAAGCAAAAGTTGTAACATGAATTAATTTACTTTTTTTATTTACACTATTAACTAATACATATCTATATATTTCCATACAGATTATTAATACTAATGGTGCAAATGTATTATTTAATATCATTAATGGTTTTCTTGAATAAGCATTATGATTAAAACCAGTAAAATAACCAACTAGATATGTCACAATAAAGAATAGTATTACTAATATACATGTTTTAAAAAATATATTATCTTTCAAATAAGATTTACTATTTCTTTTAAAGCCAAATAAACCAATTGCTAAAGCCGTCATAATAACCATAAATGAAGCGCTCATCAAGTCATTAACTTTAAGAAACTTAGACAAAATAACAGTTTGAAAAATAATAACATAAACAATTAATAAACTATTTAATAATAATATTTTGTTCTTATTCCCCTCAAACATAATTATTTATCCTTTCACGTAAAAGAAGATGAACTCCATCTTCTTTATATAAACTATTGAACTGCTGTTTTATTTTCGTCAGCTTGTTTATAATTTAATAATAATTTAAATGAAATTGATTTACCAACAGCAGCTTCTAATTGAGCATTAGAAATATTTTGTTTAAATTCAATTCTAACCTTAATAGTTTCTGCAGTATTACTTAATAATTGATGATTTTGAGCAAAATCAACACCATTATGGTAATTAATTGAATAATCTAAGTATGCTGGTAAATTATTTGTAGTTAAAGTTTCATAATTTCCATCATCAATCTTAATTTGAGATTCTACTGATTCAATCATAGCATCAATAGATCCACCATTTTTTACATCAACTGTAAATTCATAGAATTGACCTGGTTGAGTAAATGTTACTTCATAAGTAAGTGTTTTAACTTTATCAGCTGCTGCAGCTGCTGGTGCTGTATTTACTGTAGCTGTAGAACTATTATTTGGAACAACATTTTCAAAATGAACATCCCAATCTACATTAGAAATATTACTTGTACCAGTGATACTTAAGTTAGCACTTAAATATGCATAACCAATACTGAATAATAGGATTAACAATCCTAAAATTATAAACATTCTTTTCTTATTATTTTTCTTTTCCATAAACATAATCTCCTATCTTCTATTTTATTCTAATATAATTATAATTAAATAACAAACCATTTGTCAATTAATTAATTAGAATAATTTATTTAATTGTAAATAAAAAAACTCTTAAAAGAGTTTTACATTAAATGCCTGATATTTTCTTTATAAGAACCATAATTTAAACTATTAAATATATTAAATTCTTGTAATAATTGAAAAGTTGTTTTTTCATGTTTTAATACCTTTAAAATACTATCTAATACTACTTTAGGATTAGATTGATATAAATCATATAATTGAAAAGCATAATATAAATCTAAAATATATTTGCCACTTTGAGATTCTACATATCTTAATTTAGAAGTTAATGCAGGAGATTCTTTTTCTTGAATTCTAGCAATATTAAAAGTATTAGCTTCTGCTCTTATTGCAGCAAGTCTATTATTAATTAAAATAGTTCTTAAATCTTTATTACTATCTTGAATTTTAATTAATTCATAAAATAAAGGAATAACTTCTGAATATTTAAAAGTATATTTAAATTCATCAAAATTAGTATCTTTTAACATATGTAAATATTCATGAGTTACTTCAACTGGAGCAGCAGCTCCATACTCTAAAGGAGTTACTAAATGTTTAACTCTACCTGTTTTAGATATTTTAAAAGTTCTATCATCTACATCAAATACTATATGAGTCTTATATCCCATTTCATCTGGTTCTGCATATATAGGAATAGATAATAATATCTTTTTAATTCTATCTTGTAATTCAACATTTTTAAAGAAAGATAAATTATCTAAACCTAAATTAATAGCTTTATTTAAAGACATTACTTCTCCTAATATATAATTACTACCTACATTACTAAATAAAGCACTTGTAAAAGAAACAAATTCTAATTCACCATTAGAAAGAGGTTGCATACCAAACAATGTTCCAATTTTATAAAATTGATTAGCATCCTCCAAGAATTTATTTTTCATATTAACCATAAAAATCCCCATCTCGGTGAGTTATTATAACATTATAAGTATAAATAGTAAATTATAACTAAAAAATCAGGATAAATCCTGATTATTCTTTAAATATAAATTCAAAATCTAATATTCTAACAGTATCTCCTCTATTAGCACCTAATGATTCTAATTCATCTTCTACTCCCATACCTTTTAATTTACGAGCAAATCTCTTAATAGAATCATCCTCATATAATTTCGTCATCATTAATAACTTTTCTATTTCTTTACCACTAATAGTCCAACTACCATCTTCATTTTTAGTAATAGTATATGGTTTTTCTTCTTTAAATTTAAATATTACATGTGATTCTAAATTTTCTTCATCATAGATAGGTTCCTCTTCAACTTTATCAAGTATATCAGCTAATTTAATAATCATATCTTCTAAACCTTTTTTATCTATAGCAGATAATTCTATAATATCTTTATCAGGATATTTCTTTTTAAATTTAGCTAAATTATCACTTGCATCAGGAAGATCCATTTTATTAGCAATAATTAATTCTTTCTTAGAAGCTAACTTCTTAGAATAAGATTCTATTTCCTTCCTGATTATTTCATAATCATTAATAGGATCTCTACCTTCAAATGCTCCCATATCTATAACATGACCTAATATTTTAGTTCTTTCAGCATGTTTTAAAAACTTCTCTCCTAAACCAGCACCTTCTGAAGCACCTTCAATAAGACCTGGTAAATCTGCCATTACGAAAGTTCTTTGATCTTTTAATTTAACAACACCTAAATTAGGATTTAAAGTTGTAAAATGATAAGCTGCTATTTTAGGAGAAGCACCACTGATCAAAGAAAGAATAGTACTCTTTCCTACTGAAGGCATACCTATTAAGCCAACATCAGCTAATACTTTTAATTCACATTTAACAATTCTTTCTTCTCCTGGTTCACCAAATTCACTCATTTTAGGAGCAGGTATTTCATGAGTAGCAAAAGCTTTATTACCTCTACCACCTCTACCACCATGACATACTATAAATCTATCATCATCTTTAACTAAATCACAAATAACTAAACCAGTATCTTTATCAGTTAATGTAGTTCCTTGAGGTACTTTAACAATAATATCTTCTGCATTAGCTCCATGCATATCAGAACCTTTACCATTAACACCTTTATTACCTTTTATAATCTTTTTATATTTTAAATCAACTAATGTACTTAAACCTTTATCTACTTCAAATATGATATCAGAGCCTTTACCTCCATTACCACCATTAGGTCCACCTAATGGTACGTATTTTTCTCTTCTAAAAGAAGTACATCCGTCTCCACCATCACCAGCAATTAGTTTTATAACAACTTCATCTACAAACATAGAATCACCCTTTTCTCGTGTATTATATCATAAATAAAAGACCTAATAAATAGGTCTTAATTATGCTTCGTAAACACTTACTTTTTTCTTATCTTTGCCATATCTTTCAAATTTTACTTTACCAGATATCTTAGCAAATAAAGTATGATCATTACCCATTCCTACGTTAACGCCAGGATAAATCTTAGTTCCTCTTTGACGGTATAATATGCTTCCTGCAGAAACGATTTGTCCATCTGCTGCTTTAGCACCTAATCTACGACCTCTAGAATCACGACCGTTTTGAGTAGAACCTTGAGCTTTAACGTGAGCAAATAATTGGATATTTAAACTTAATCTTTTCATATTATTTATTCCTCATTTCTAATCTCAATATTTTTAGGATACATGTCGTGTACTTCATTTAATTCTTGATGTAAATTATCTAATAATTTATGAACTACTTCTGTATCTTTAAGAACTTTAATCTTTAATAGACCTTCATTCTCTTCATAATCAATAGAATCTTCTAAACATAATATACAATTAATAGTAGTAATTGCCATTGTACTAACAGCAGCGCATACTATATCTTTACCATATTCATCATATTTAGCATGACCCTTGATAACAATTTCATAGACTTTATTATTTTTTTTCTTAAAACAAACTTTAATCATAATTATTTACTAATTGTTTTAACAGTAAGTTTTGTATATGGTTGTCTATGTCCTTGTCTCTTTCTAGATGATTTAGTTTTATTTTTGTATGTGAAGATATTAATCTTCTTACCGCGTCCTTGTTTTTCAACAGTACATACAACTTTAGCTCCTTTAACAGTTGGAGTACCAGCTTTACCATCAACGAATAATACTTCATCAAAAGTAACTTCTTTACCAACTTCAGCATCTAGTTTTTCAACATAAATAGTATCACCTTCAGAAACATAATATTGTTTTCCGCCAGTTTTAAATATTGCCTTCATCTTCATACCTCCTTATAAATTTTAAGACGCGCCCTTAAGGTGACATAAAGTACTTAAACCTTTTCAGTGCGGTTTTGATGATTGCTTCAAAACGTGTTAATTATATCAAAAATAACTATTCAAGTCAAACAAAATACTATAAAAACAATAAAAAAAGTATCAATATGATACTTTTATATTTATTTATCTTATACTAAAGTATTTTTTTATCTCACTAAATGTAGTTTTATGCATAAATATAAATAAGAATAATACTACTGTTATACCTAAAACACCTAATACTATAATAGGCCATTTTAATTCTATAACATTAAATATACCTAATAAGAATATTATTATTGCAGCTATTGCTAGACCTAGTAAAGGAATTAATTTCCTTTTATGTATTCTAATACCAATTATATATAAACCTGTTTGAAATATTAATAAACTAAATAATATTATTGAATCTACAAATAAAGACCAATCAGTATCTATAATCATATCAATAATCTTTAAATAAATACATATTGCAATTACTAATTTCATTACTTTCTTTATAACAGTATTATCTATTAAATCTATTCTAAAAAACATATAATAAAATATTATTTCTCCACCTATAACAAATAATACCCATGGAGGTCCACCTACTATTATATTAACTACTAAACATGTGACAGTTGCAACAAGTGCAACTAAAGAATATAAAAATTTAAGAAAGAAAAATACATTTATTTCTTTTCTTATATTTGGATAGCTATGCTTTATTATCATAATTATCACTTCCATGTACATCAACTAATATACCATATTCTTTAAATATTTCATAAAAGTCTAATTCTATTTTATTATTTATAGAGAACTTACACATAGTTAAAGTAGCTATATCATTAATAGTTATTAAAGAAAATAATTCTTTTTTTGCAGCAGTAGTGCCTAATATAAAATCACCTTTAATTACTTTATCAGATAATTCTTTAGGTATATCTACTCTACCTAAATTAGAAAATACTGTAGTAGTACCTCTCTCAGCTATTTTATTAGAAATAATATAAGCAATCGTTTTCTTTAAAAATATAGGTATTAAATTTAATTTACTTACTAAATTAGTAGATTCAGTAATCATTTCATCCATTTTATCTTTTGATAATTTATCATTACATTGTTTATGTATTTCATTAATTAAGAATTTAATATTATTACATTTGTCTTTATCTATAACTATAGAATCATATAAAGCAAAATTCCTCATAGTTTTAACATCATAATATTTTCTTAAATTAACTGGTATTTGAATCTTTATCTCTCCTGATTTAGTTATATTTCTAGCTAATATATGGAATATAATAGCAGTAACAAATTCATTTACAGTGCATTCATTTTCTTTAGCTAACTTATGTAATTTATTAGCATCTAAATCATAATGTATTATTTTATTAATACCTACTTTAGTTTTCTTTCCATCTATCTTTAAAGCATTAGAACTAATTAAATTACTAGATTTAGATTCAGAACCTCTACCTATAAATTGATCTTTTATTTCTTCTGGATCTACTTCATCATCAGGATCCAAAGCATAATAATTATAAGATACTTTATTACCTAATAATCTTATATATTCATTTACTAATGTAGTGGTAAATATTAATCCACCAGTACCATCAGTTAACATATGAAAGAATTCTACTGATATTCTATTTCTAAAATAATATACCTTAAATGGTACTTTGCCTACATTAGATATATTTATATTAGATACAGGTAATGTATTCTCTTCAGATATATGTATTCTCTTAGTAATAGTATCCATATAATACCAAAAGAATCCTTTTCTTATAGAAGTCTTAAAAGTAGGAAATCTCTTAATAGTATATAATAATGCTATTTGTAACACTTCAGGTATTATATCCTCTTTTAAATAATAAGATACTCTAAATGTAGACATCCAATTATGGTTCATAGAAAATGGATAAATCTTTGCAGAATTATCCAATGGATACCATATATCTTTAGCTTTATAAGCATCTCCCAATTTAGAAATAGGTATTTTTTCTAATATCTTATTAATATCTTTTTCATCTTGAGCATAATAATCTATTATATTTTTAAAATCTTTAATTAAATTCTTTCTATCTTTAGGAGTTAATTCTAATTGTTTATTTAAATCTTGAAAATACTTATTAAGTATTCTTTTATCTTCTGGACTTAAATTCATTATATCCCTTCTCTATTTAGAATTATATTCAATTTTATAAATACCATTATCTACAATTAAACTAGTTCCATTTAATTTAATTTTATTCCCTGTAGTAGATATTATTTTATTACCTTCTAAATCATATAAAGTTAATTCTTCATTTTTTTCTAATTTCTTAATAAATACTAAATAATTAGAAGTTTCTTGTAATTTTTCTCCTATATCTATATTAACTATATTATTACTCTTATTATAATAAATACTAGAAGAAATATTATTTAAAGAATAATTAACTCTAATTAAATTATTATTTATTTTCTCTACAGATTGAACTTTTTTATCTTTTTCAAATTTAATAGTATTTAATTCATTTAAAGAATAATCATAAAATGTAATAATATTATTTTTATCTATAGTATATATTAATTCATTTTTATTAAAATTATATTCTTCAATAGTTTTCACTAATTTATTATCTTTAATATAATATAAATTATGATATTTATAATCATGTTCATTTTCATTTAAATTATTAATAATAATTAAACCAGTATCTATTTTATATACTTTTAAAGATTGATCTTCTACATCATTATAATTTAATTTAAAATCTAATAAATCTTCTATATTAGAATTAAATAAAGATAATTTATTTTTATTATTAACTACTAAATAATAATTGTAAGTTTCTATTACTTTCTTATAATTAAAACTTAATAATACTTTATTTGTTTTATCTATAATTCCATAATAACCTTTATCATTTAAAGCAATATAATTACCATTAGAGTCATTAGCTAAATAATTATATATAGGTTCTATAATAATATTACCCTCTAAATCAATAGCACCATATTTATTATCTTTCTTAATAATAAGACTATTATCATTATTAGTTATATATTCTTTATTATCTACATTTAAATAAGTATCTTTTAATACAATAATACCTTTATTATCTAAATTATATAAATATAAATTATTTTCTTTTTGTTCAGCAAATGATATTAAATATTTGTCGGTTTTATCATAATATATTATAGGTTTAACATTAGAAACATCTTTAATAGTATAATATGATTCTACATCATCTCCATCAAATATATATGTATTTAATTGTTCTTGTAAATTATTATATATTAAATAATTATGATTCTTTAATTCATATATATTTTCAAAAGTAATACCATTATTATTTTTATATATTTCTCTACCCTCATCATTAATAATAACACCTAATTTATTATTATATGTTCCATAATAATAATCATTACCTAGAAAAGATAATTCATAATCTGAACTATATATTTGATTTATAACCACACTTTTCTCTTTATCTTCATTATTAATACCTAAATAAACAAATACTACTACAACTGCAAATAATAAAAATAAAATTATAGATATTAATAATATTTTGCTTTTTTCGTTCTCCATGATCAATACCTCAATCTAGGTTAATTTTATCATATTTTACTATATAAAAAAAGAGCAATATAAAAGCCAACTAATCAGCTGGCTTTATTGTTATAAATGTATCTTCATCTAAATAATAGAATGATTTATCTTCATTTATATTAATTATCTTATTACCATTATATTTAAATGATTCTAATTCTTTATTATTTTCACTAATTACAATAGTATTATCTTTACCTGAATATTTATATTTAATATTATTAAATTCATATTCATAATCGTTAGGATTATCTATTACTTCTCCAGTATTATAATCAAAATATATTTTATTCTTATTATTTAAAGCAATAGTACTAGGATTCATTAAATACAATTTACTATATTCTATATCATATTTAGATAAATCTATTTTAGATACTTCTTTTAAATCTTTATCATATATAATATATTCTTTCTTATCTTTATTATATGAATATATTAAATCATCATTAACAACAAAATTATTAATATCTAATACTTCTTTTTCATTATTTTCTATTTTATAAATACTAGTTGATAAAACTATATAAGTATCATTAAATTTATAAGCATTCATAGATAAAATAGGATCTATTAAACTTCTTTCTTTATTATCTAAATCAAAATTAGTTACTTCTTCATAATTATTATTTAATATACTTATATTATTATTTAATGATGCTATAAATAAATCATTTTTATATATAACATTATCATAATTATAGTCTAATACTTTTTTTAATTTAGAAGTTATAATTCCTACTTTTTTATTTTGTTTAGCTATAAATATATCTTCTTTAACAAATGATAAATAATCATATTTATAATCAATTATCTGGCTATCACTAGCTAAATCATATATACCATATTTATTATTATCTATAGATTTAATAATTAAATATCTATTACTAGAAATATCTATATTAGTTTTAGATAATTTCTCAGATTGAATATTACCACTATCTATAACGTAATCTTTATTATCTAGAGTATGAACAATAGATTTAATAATTAATTCATCATATGTTTTATATTCTTCTACAACACCAAATAAATAATCATTATATATTAATGGATAAAACTTATGATCTTCTTCTCCATATTCTTTATACTCTTTAAATTCTTTATCTTCTAATTTATATATTTTAATAATATTATTTAATTCATCTTCTTCATTAGTTAATAAATATAAATTATCATTAGAATCTAAATAAATATTATCAAATTCTATTTTATCATCTATTAGTTCTTCACCCTTAAGATTCATAACTTTATATAAATTATTATTCTTATATTCAACAATATAATCTCCATATTGTTTTAATTTATTATCAGTATTATATTTAACTATTTCATATTCATTTTCTTTAGTTTTTTCAATAATATTAGCTAACCACGAATCTCTAGATGGATCATAAAATCTAGTATACCAAATATAAACTCCACCTACTAAAACAACAGTAATAATTAAAAGAATTAAGAAAGCATGAAATTCACCTTTCTTTTGGTTTTTAGCTTCTAATACTTCTAATTTTCTAGTTTGTTCTAATTGTAATTCTTCTAAAGTTTTCTCTTTAGTTTCTTTCTTAAGCACAATAATGCACCTCTATTCGTTTATATATTATAACACCAAAAGTACTATTCACGCATTCTTAAACGTTCCAATACACCTAATTCTTTTGGTTTTGCATCTTCTTTTGTTGATGTAGTACCATCACTAGAAGTTTTACTCTCTTCAACTTCTTCAACAGTTGGTTCTATATATTTTGTAATAATATAATTCAATTCTTTAACATTAATTGGTTTTGATAAATATTCATTAAAACCTTCCTTCAAATATCTTTCTTTCATACCTGAAATGGCATTTGCAGTTAAAGCAACTACTGGAGGTATTTCATAATAAGTATCTAATTTCCTTAATACTCTTAATACTTCAACACCATCCATTTTAGGCATCATATGATCTAAGAAAATAATATCATATTTATTACCTTTCTTAATATCATTAATACATTCTTTACCACTCTTTAATGTTTTAACTTCTAAATGATAAGGTTCTAACATTCTTGCAGCTACAACTAAATTTAATTTATTATCATCAACTATTAAAGCTTTTTTACCAGTACAATTAATATAATTAATTGCTTGTTCTTCTTTAACTGTATCAAATTTAATCTTAGAATTATCTACTATCTTTTGAGGTAAATCTATATAGAAAGTTGTACCTGCTTGATATTCACTTTCAAACCATATCTTACCACCCATTAAGTCAACAAACTTTTTAGTAATAACTAAACCTAATCCTGTACCTTCAATTTCTTTACTAGTAGCATCATCAAGTCTATTAAATTTAGTAAATAATTTATCATAATCTTCTGGTTTAATACCATAGCCTGTATCAGATATTTTAAAATGTAATATAGTCATTTCCTTAGTAGACTCACAAGTAATAGATAACTTTATTTTACCTAATTCAGTATATTTAACTGAATTGTTCATTATATTTAATAATACTTGAGATATTTTAGTTGCATCACCTAATAATTTATTAGGTAAGTTATTAGCCATATCAATAACTAACTTAATAGGTCTTTCACCTATTCTTATAGTAACAATACTAGCTAACTCTTTAACTATTGTAGCTAAAGAATATTCTTTTAATACTAACTCTTCTTTACCAGATTCTATCTTAGAAATATCCAAAATATTATCAATTATCTCTAACAAATTATTACCAGCTATAGATATATTTTCAATATCTTGTCTAGCTAATGCATCATTGAATTCATCTATATGCATTAAGTTTTCTGATAATCCAACTATTGAATTCATTGGAGTTCTTATTTCATGAGACATATTAGATAAGAAATCATTTTTAGCTTTATTAGATCTTTCTATTTCATTTTTAACTTTTTCTAATTCTCTAATAGTATATAATTCTGGATTCTCTACTATAAAATATAATGCAAATACAATAATAGTTAAACCTGTTGGATAAAAACCTATAGTTTTATCAATAAATTGGAAGAATAAAACTGATAAACATATAGTTAAAATAATTATTAAATATCTTTTAGCTTCTTTTGTTAAATAAACATAATTCCTAGCACCAAATCCAAATATATTAACCATAGTTAAACTAGCATTAAATAATACCCATAAAGCAGGAGCACCTGGAACAAATGTTACAAGACCATTTTCATAATATTCAAATTTAAGCACTAGAACCATTATAAATGAAATAAAAGTTAAGATATAAATATATTTCATTTTCTTATTTTTTCTTTTTAATCTATCTAAACTAATATTATTATTTCCATTAATAAATACAATAGAATATAGATATATCCAAAAGAAATATACTAAACCAGAACACCAATGTATTTTGTAAAAAATACCAGTTAACAATGTATCTCCATATGTTTTAAGACAAATGAAAGACACTATTTCAGAAACAGCTAAAACAAATACTGTAATTAATAAAGCACTATATAATCTATTCTGAGTTGTAGTAGGTTTCTTTTGTGAAAAATACATTATTGTTAACAATATTATAAAAATTGTAGAACCTATAGTTAGCATTATACCTGTTAGCATCTTTCATTCTCCTTTCCTTTATTTAATTAATTCAATTAATAATTTATTTAACTCCCTCTTATTTATTGGTTTAGCTAAATAATCACTAAATCCATAACTAATATATTCATCTCTAATACCAGAACTACTATTAGCAGTTAAAGCTACAACTGGAGGCAAATCCTTTATAAACTTTTTCATTTCTTTCAAAGTAGTAATACCATCCATTCCTGGCATTAAATGATCTAAAAATATTAAATCATATTTTGTTTTTTGTAATTTTTCTAAAGCATCTTTACCACTTAAACTAGTATCAACAGTAGCTTGATAATCTATTAGCATCTTACTAGCTAATTTTAAATTAACTGTATTATCATCTACTACTAATATCTTTTTACCTTTTAAGTTTACTTCAGATACTTTATCTTTATTAATATCATTAAATATGTTACCTATTCTTGTTTCATCAGCTATTTCTTGAGAAATCTTTATTAAATATTTAGTATTCTCATCTGATGTAGTTCTAAATTCTACAATTCCACCAAGTAATCTTATATATTTCTTTGCAATAATTACACCTAACGCTTCACTATCTAATGTATTACCAGCAGAATTACCCAAACTCATAAAATCGACAAAATCTATATCAAACATTTCTTTAGTCATATTATAACCAGTACAATCAATTGTAATACTAAATATAAAACTACCATCTGGTGTCATATCACCATTATATGAAACTTTTATTTCACCATAAGGAGTTTGTTTAATAACATTATTAAGTAATAAAATAATTATCTTACAAATCTTCTTATAATCACCATTTAATTTAGATGGAATATTCTCATTTAAAGATACTTTAAAATCTAATTCATCTTTATTAATTTTATGAGTAATATTACTATTAACTTCAAATATTACATCTGATAAATCATAAGGTCTATATTCAACCGTTTCTTTACCTGATTCTAATCTAGAAATATCCAAAATATTATTAATTAATTCTAGTAATGATTTACCTTCTTCATTAATAGCTTTAGCATCTCTAACAAGCATGTTCTTAGTTAATTGTTTACTCTTATACAAAGTATCACTAAATCCTAAAATATTATTCATAGGAGTTCTTATTTCGTGAGAAATAGAAGTTAAAAACTCTGTTTGAGCTTTATTAGATCTTTCAGCTTCCTCTTTAGATATTTCCAATTCAGCGATTAATTTACCATCTTGACTCTCACTAGTGAAATATATAGTAGTAACTAAAATAGTAAATAATAAACATAAATCATTAGCGTCATATCTAATTACATGTTGTGATAATAATATTATAATTGATTCAATTATTATCATATTTAAACACATTTTATTTTTTCTACTTAATTCTTTTCTATCTACAATAGAAAAATATAAAGTATTCATAAAAGTTAAAACAAATGATACATATATTGGAAATACAGCAGATCCATTAACACTATAAATTGGATATTTTTCATTTCCACCATATGGAACTATGTCCATTCTTAGAGATAAAATAAAAAATAAAATAATTATAAAATAAAAGAAGGATGGTACTATTATTTTGCCTGCTTTAGTTAATTTTTCTTCTCTACATAAAGCAAAAACATAAATACCAATAGTCATAACAAATATTGAACATGATAATATATAAACTCTAGCCACTATATTAATAAAAGTAGTTATAGAACCAGAATCAGCAAATAAAAGAATAAATAATATTTCTGAAATACAAGTTAAATAGCAAATAAAAATTAACGCTCTATAAATCATTGCTGGAAATTCATAAAATTTACGTCCTGAAAAATAAAATCTTGAAATCAAAAATAAAAAAATAGTTCCACAGACTGTGAATCCGATACTGGATAAAACAAATGGATTAGTATTCATGAATCACAACCCTTCCTATTTTATACTCTACTATAATTATAGTATATTATGCAAAAACTTTCAATTAATTATTAATTAAAAAAATAGAAGAATTACTCTTCTATTTCAAAATTTTCTAATTCACCATTTTCTTTTAAAATTTGATTAACTTTTTCTGTAGCATTATTTAATTTATCACTACATAACTTAGCTAATTTCATGGCATCACTGTATTTGTTAATAGCTTTATCTAAATCAACATCTCCAGTTTCTAATTCTTTAACAATACTTTCTAATTCATTTAATGATTCTTCAAATGTTTTTTCTTCTTCTTTAGCTTTTGTCATTTTACTATCTCCTCTACTTTCGCTTTTACTTTGCCTTTATAAAACCTAATATCTAACACATCATTAACAATTAAATCTTTAACATCCTTAATTATCTTATCATCCTTAGTAGCTAAACTGTAGCCTTTACCTAGTATATTTAGTGGATTCAATAATTCTAATTTATTAATTAATAATACATAATTATGATTTTTGTTGTTTAATTGTGATTTGATAATTTTATTTAAAATATCTATATTATTGCTTATTTTCTCTCTTTTCACTTCATAAGGAGCTAATGGATTCTTTAATACATAACTTTGTTTAATATTATTTAATTTAATAGAATATGTATCTATAAGACTCCTTATATACTTGTTTAATACATCAATATAACTATCTAGTTTTTGTTCTTTAACTTCATATAATGCTAATGGATTTTTTAATACATATGAATTCTTAATATGTTCTAATTTTTTAGCATTAACATTTAATATATTTTTAACTGATTCATTAACTCTAATTTGAAATTGATTAATTAAAGTTTTTAAATCAACTAAATTTGGTACTGCCATTTCTGCTGCTCCAGTAGGAGTTGGAGCTCTTAAATCAGCAACAAAATCTGCTATTGTAAAATCTATTTCATGTCCTACTGCACTAATAATTGGTATTTTTGAATTATAAATCGCTCTAGCAACACACTCTTCATTAAAAGACCATAAATCTTCTATTGATCCTCCACCTCTACCACATATAATTACATCTAAATCAAAATCTTGTGCTCTAGTTATTTGTTCAACTATAGATTCTTTAGATCCTGTACCTTGAACTAACGCAGGAAATAAAATTGTTTCACAAATAGGATATCTTCTTTTAATTGTACTAAGAATATCTCTAATTGCAGCTCCTGTAGGTGCTGTTATAATACCGATTCTTTTTGGAAATCTTGGTATTGGTCTCTTATGAGCAGGATCAAACAATCCTTCTTCTTGTAACTTTTTCTTTAATTTTTCATACTCTAAATATAAATTACCAATACCATCTAAATCCATTTGATCTACATATATTTGGTAACCACCAGTAGCTTCATATACAGTTACTCTACCACTAACTAAAACCTTCATACCATCTTCAGGTTCAAAATTTAATTTATCGGCATAACTTTGAAACATAACTGCAGCAATTCTACTATTTTCATCTTTTAAAGTAAAATATAAATGTCCTCTAGTATGATGTTTAAAATTAGATATTTCACCTTTAATATAAACTCTATTTAATTCAGGTTTACTATCAAACATATTTTTAATAGCTCTATTTAACGCTGTAATTGTATAATATTTTATATCCATACTATCACCATAATCCATATATAGTTTATCAAACAATTGTTTACATATCAATATAAAATTGTCAAATTTAACAATTATTATAATATAAAAAATAAAAATATAATATATATTATGTTAAAATTACATTAGAAGGTGTTAACATGTCTGAATTCAATGTCGGTGATTATGAAATATATGCAAATGCAAATAAAACAACCAAAAAAATAATAAATAGTTGTACGTCATTAAGTAGTGATATTAAAACTAATAAAGCTAACGTAAATAATGAATCGACTTTTTTAGGACCTATTGCTGAGAACTGTGATAAAGCAATGGAACATTATATAGGATTAGCTGATACCCTAGCCGAACAATATGGTATATTCTCTTCTTTCTTAACAGATGTTGAAACAAGTTATAAAAAATCTGACCAAGAAGCAGTTAGTAAACTACTTCAAATGGATTTTGATGGTGGTTCTGGTACTGGTACTATTAATGCTAAAACACTTGGTAATGATTATAAAATTGTTAATACAAAAGCTGACTTTTTTGAATTTTATAAAAATGTTATTTCAGGTAAACAATTATATCAAAGTGCCAATTATAAACAATATCGTGATCAATGTTTAGGTTTCTCCTATCAATATGCTTGGGGATTATATTCAAATAATACAAATATTACTGGTGCTGATTGTAAAAATGGAACATCAGCTGGTAACAACTTTAAAAGATATACAACAAATAATGAAAGTGAATACTATCAAAAATTATATGATGAATTAAGTGCAGGAAGACCTGTAGTAATTCAAGTAATTGGTAGTAGAAAAAATAGATCAAGACACTACGTTACTGCTGTAGGATTTAAAAATACAGTTAAAAGTGCTGCTGATTTAAAATCAACAGACGTATTAATTGTTGACTCTTATGATGGAGAAATTGAAGCAACAACTCCTAAAGGATCTAGTAGCGGTAGATATATAGCTAAAGGAACTGATATAAATAGTGGTAGATATCACTATGGTTATGAAATGTATTATATAAACACTTAAAAAGGATACTTAGTATCCTTTTTTATCTATATCTTGGAGCATTAATACGTTTGTCTATTTTAGCAAGAATATAAGGAATACTCCTTATAATTCCATTAGTTACAAACCCTTCTATAGTTTGATGATAACTCTCTTCATTATTATGACTAACAATAAAATTTAATATATTCATTCTTACTTCTGAAATATCAGATAAATCTGTATTTTTAAAAGCCAGAAAATCTATAAGCGATTCTGGTAATAAAAATAAAATATTATTTAATATAAAATCATGGTCTATCACTATATTATTTTCATCATATATTTTCATATATAAATTATTGTTATAATACATTCTTGATAAATATTCATAATTAGATAGTACAATATTTGATACTTTATAAGGGTTTTCAGCAAAAAGCATTCTTGTATCACCCATATAAGATAAACTACATATTTGTTCTAATAAATCTACTTTAGTAGTTCTTTCAGGTAATAATAAACAAGCTATACTTAATGCATAAGTTCTATTATTAATAATTGCATTTCTAATATAAGGTGTTGACTTAAAAGGTAAAACAGGTTTATGAAATCTACCTGCAATAAATAAATTATTCCAAGAATTTAAACTATTTAAAAAATCCATATTTTCTATAACACCATATTTAAAACGATAACCATCTTTTTGAATATTACTAAAATATGTAATGTTATTATAACCCTTTACTCTATCTATATTAGTAGATGATAAATGTCTTTTACCAATAAAAGAATAATCTTTAAGATTTATTTCCATATTTTGAGCATGCCAAGAATATAAATCATCTACAATAAAAATTAAATCTATTTGAGGATTAGTACCTTCAACTTGTTTAAATACACCAGAACCATATCCAAAAACAGCTACAGCTGCTGGTCTTTCAGAAATAAAAGAATCAATAATTTCCTTTTTTGTCATAGTATCACCACTTAATAAGTTAGATATTATAACATATTTTTTAAAAATTAATTAATTTTCCTCTTTCAACCAAATTACATTTGTTACATATATTATTTCACAAGATCCATCTCCAGAATCATATCTAGAAGTAGATGTTTCCCAAATAAATTCTGAATCAACATCATTGTAATATACATTTACTAAATATCCTTCTATTTTAACGAAGTCACCTTTTCTTATTTTACTTATAAGTCTTTTTATTCTTTTATCACTTGGTATTAAATGATTATTTGAAAATTTATCACCATATTCGCCATAATTATTTAGCCATTCAGTATCATTTGTATAGGATAAAACAAAACGCATACCTGATTCACGCCATTTAATATGTTTTAAATTATCCGGATCAGCTAAATCTCCCCATACAACAGTTACATCTTTAGGTGATAATTTATTACCCAAATTATATGGCAAATAAGTAAATGTTGCTGTTACATAACCTTTTAATTCATATTCAGCAACTTGTTGAACATTTAATTCTTTATTGCCAATCTTAATAGTAGTTTTTTCATCAATATCTACTTGTATAGGTGGTTCTATTTTATAATAATTATCTATATATTCGTAATCTCTACCTAAATATTTAGAGACTAATATTGATAAAAGTATAATTAATATCACTAAAAGAATAATAGAACGTTTTAATATTCTATTTCTATATTCACTATTATTTATTTTTTTATGCTTACCTATATTCATATCATTATTTTATCATAAATAAAATAAAGGAGACTAATAATTAGTCTCCTTTTAGTAATTCTTCTAATTTTTGTTTTTCTTCTGCAAGTTTTTGTCTATCTAATTCGACAATTTTAGCAGGAGCTTTATTTACATAATTTTCATTAGAAAGTAATTTTTCTCTTCTCTCAATAGATGTTTGTAATAATTTAATTTGAGCTTCTTTAGCAATTTTCTCTGCTTCAGTTTCTACTTTTTCAAAGAATATTTGAGCTTTAATTCTATTAGAGAATACTTTATATGCTTTTATACCTAATGGTTTTTTAACAATATTGTCTTGTAATTTTAACATCTTAATAATTAAATCATTATCATCTTCAGTATCAAACATTACTTTCATATCTTTAGTAATATTATTTTCTGCTTTAATATTTCTAAAGTTCTTAATAAATTCTATTTCATCATCTACTATTTTTTCTTCTAATTCAAATATATATTTTTTACTATATTTAGGATATTCAGATACCATTATATCTTCACTATCTTTTACTGGTAAATAAGAATATATTTCATCAGTAACATATGGCATAAATGGTTGTAACATCTTTAATATATTAGTTAATATATAACATAAAGTAGATTTAGTACTTAATGTATCAATAGAATATTTAGCCATTTCAATATAATAATCACAGAAATATGACCAAGTAAATTCATATATAGAAGCACCAGCATTATTAAATTGATATTTATCCATAAATTTCTTTGTTTCATGTAAACATTTTTCAAATTTAGTTAAAATCCATTTGTCTTCTGGTTTTAAATCTTCTAATTTAATTTCTTTTAAATCTTCAATATTAGATAATACAAATCTAGATGCATTCCAAATTTTATTAATATAATTCCATGTAGATTTAATCTTTTCTTCATCAAATCTCATATCAGTACCAGGAGCAACATCAGTAGCTAAATAATATCTTAAAGCGTCTGCTCCATATAAAGCTACCATATCAAATGGATCAATACCATTACCTAAACTCTTAGAGAATTTTCTACCTTGTTTATCTCTTATTAAACCATGAATTAAACAATCTTCAAATGGTCTTTGACCTAATAATTTCTCCCCTTGAAAAGTCATCCTATTAACCCAGAAAGGTATAATATCATAACCAGTTACTAAACATTGATTAGGATAATACTTCTTTAATAGGTCAGTATTTTCTGGCCAACCTAAAGTAGCAAATGGCCATAATGCAGATGAGAACCAAGTATCTAATACATCATTATCTTGTACCCATCCTTTACCTTTAGGTGGTTCCATACCAACATATATTTCATCACCTTTATACCAAGCAGGAATTCTGTGTCCCCACCATAATTGTCTAGAAATACACCAGTCGTAAGTAATCTCCATCCAATGGTTCATAGTTTTTTCATATCTAGATGGTACAAAATTTACTTTTTCATTCTTCTTCTTTTGTGTTTCTAAAACATGATCAGCTAATGGTCTCATTTTAACAAACCATTGTTTTTTTATCATTGGTTCAACCATAACACCAGTACGTTCTGAATGACCTACTTCATGTACTAATGGTTCTACTTCTAATAATAAACCTTGTTCTTCAAGATCTTTTAAAGTAGCTTCTCTACATTCTTCTCTAGTCATTCCTTGATATTTTTTAGGAACGTTTTCATTCATAGTTGCATCATCATTCATAATAACAATACGTTCTAAGTTATGTCTATTTCCTACTTCAAAATCGTTAGGATCATGAGCTGGAGTAATTTTAACACAACCAGTACCTTTTTCCATATCAGCATGTTCATCTGTAATAATAGGAATTGGTTTATTAACTAATGGTAAAATACATTTTTTACCAACATATTTTTTATATCTTTTATCTTTTTCATTAACTGCAACTGCAGTATCACCAAATAAAGTTTCTGGTCTAGTAGTTGCAACATCTAAATATTCTTCACTACCCTCAATCTTATATTTTAAATGATAAAATGCACTCTTCTCTTCTCCATAAATAACTTCTTCATTAGAAAGTGCAGTTTGAGCTGCTGGATCCCAGTTAATTATTTTTTCTCCACGATATATTAAACCTTCATTATAATAATCAACAAATACTTTTTTTACAGCAGTTTGTAATCCTTCATCTAGAGTAAATCTTTCTTTAGTATAATCTAAAGCAACTCCCATTTTAGCCCATTGTTCTTTAATTATATCTCCATGTTCATGAGTCCAATCCCAACAAGCTTCTAAGAATTTTTCTCTACCATATTCGTATTTATCAATGCCTTTATCTTTTAACCTCTTAACAACTTTAGCTTCTGTAGCAATTGCAGCATGATCCATTCCAGGTAACCAAAAAGCATCATAACCTTCCATCTTTTTATATCTAATAATTATATCTTGTAAAGTAACATCCCAAGCATGTCCTAAATGTAATACACCTGTAACATTTGGTGGAGGTAATACTATACAAAATGGTTTCTTTTTACTTTTTTCATCACATTTAAAATAGTCTTTATCTAACCATTTTTTATATTTATTTTTTTCAACTTCATCATGATTATATTTTTTATCTAATTCTTTCATTTTTACCTAACCTTTCATCTATGTATTTCATTACAATATTATATGCCTCTTCAAAAATCTTATTATTTAATTTTTTATAATATTTTTTATAATAGCCTTTAATCTTTTTTAGAACTATATCACTATTAACATCAAATACAAATGCCATTTTTGTAACAATATGATCATTTCTATTTTTTCGATCTTTTTTACTAACTTGATGATGATTTCTAATAGATTCCATTACCACTTCAGATATTGGTTCATCACCAGTTAACTCTTTATAATCATCATATTCAGTAAATAAAAATATTATATCTAATTTATCAACATCTCTTATTAATCTAGCATGCATTAATGTTCTTTCATCGGTACATGGTTCTAAATCTTTTTTATTATGATTTTTAATAGCATATTTTATAATTGGATACCATTCTTTATTTATTTTAAATTTATCAATTTCATTTTTATCAAATAATTGCTCTACACTATAATCTGCATGATCTATAGAATTAAAATCATCATATGTATGGTAGACTCGTAATTGTTCAAATCTACCAAAATCATGTAATAAACCAATTATTTTAGCAATTTCAATATCTTCTTTAGAAAAACCCAATTCTTTAGCATATTTTTCTTGAAGTTTCATCACTCGAAATGAATGATCATATTTTAATTTAATATCTTTATCATTCATATCATAATTAGATACATAATTATTAAATTGTTCCTCTAACATATCTATCACCTTTTTATTCAAAATAAAAAAGTTATAACTTAAGGACGCTTTATAGCGCGGTACCACCTTAATTTATAACTCTAGTTATACTACTCTAATATTTAACGCATATCATACGGTTCACGCTCCAAAGCAACCTTCTTCTAACTTTCATATTCTTTTCCACCAGCCAAGAACTCTCTATAAATCCGTTTAGAATACTCCTCTTCTTCATCACGTTTGTTAGATGTATTATAAAATAATCTAATAAAAAAAGCAAATATTTTAATAGTTTGTAATTATTAATATTAAGAAATTTCTAATTGGTTCCATAAATATAAATACTATTAATAATGCTGTAATTAAGAAAGGTCCAAAAGGAATTTCTTTTTCTTTTTTAGTAATTGCATAATATAATGCATATGGGAACGCTAAAAATGCTCCTATTACCAAAGATACAATACCAAGTCTAACTCCTAGTAAAGTTCCAAAATAAAATGATAATTTAACATCTCCACCACCTAAAGATTCTACTTTAAATACTTTATCACCAACTATTTTTACTAACCATAAAAATACAAATACTATTAAACCTCCAGCTAATGATAATAAAAATATCTTAGTACCAAAATATAATTCTTTTAATATTAATGAAATAATAATAAAAAATATTAATATTCTTGATTGAATAACATAATATTTAAAATCACTAATATATAAAATCACTAATAAAGAAAATACTAATGTTAAAGTAATCATTTCATATGAAAAACCATATATAACAAAAGATAATGAATAAACTATTCCTGTCATTAATTCCGCTAGCGGATATAAAAAACTAATTTTATAATTACAATATGGACAATAACCATAATTTAAAACATATGGTAATATAGGAATTAATTCAAATAAAGTATATTTATTTTCACAATTAGGGCATAGCCCTATACTTTCTTTCTTTGGTAATTTTAAACCAGCTATTATTAATAAAGGTGATATTATTAAACCAAGTAAAAATAAAAATACTATTAATAAAATATCTTGTATTATAATAATCACCTTCTATTCTATTTAATTATAACATATCTAATATAAAAAAAAGAAAGTATTATAAGTTACTAGACATAAAAGAGGGATAATACATTATCCCTCTATTAGTTTTTTTAAATCATTATATTTCTTTAATGCAACTTCTTTATCATTAATACTTGATTCAGGTATTAAATTATATATTTCTAAATATTTATTTAATAAATAATTATTATAATCTTTATTATTTAAATAACCATATTCTATTTCCTTTTTAGTATTCTTTTTATTACTCTTAATAAATAACATAGTAATATACCATTTATTTTTGTCTTTAACTACTCTTTCATCTTTTAGGTAATAACCTATATTATTCATATTATTTCTTAATATATCATGATTATTATTTGATTGAACAATAATTTTATTTATATTATTTACTTTATTTTTATCTTCAAGTATATGAGCAATAGTAGATGTTCCCATACCTGAAATAATTAAAGAATTTATATTATCTAAATCAATATTATTAATACCATCAGATAATACTGTTTTAATATTTAAATTTCTTTTATTAATATTTTCTATTGCATTATTTAAAGCATTTTGATTTATATCACTTGCTATTACTCTTTTACACAAATTATTTTCTATTAAATAAATAGATAATAATCCATGATCACATCCTATATCTACAAGTTCGTCTTCTTTAGAAATAAAGTCTGCTACGGATAGCAGACGTTTACTTATATTAGTCACCTAAGAAATCCTTTAATTTTTTAGCACGTGATGGATGACGTAATTTTCTTAAAGCCTTTGCTTCAATTTGACGTATTCTTTCACGTGTAACATTAAATTTCTTTCCTACTTCTTCAAGAGTATGACTTGTTCCATCAACTAAGCCGAAACGAAGTTCTAATACTTCTTGTTCTCTTTCTTGTAGTGTTAATAGGACATTTCTTATTTCTTCTTTTAATATTTCATTAGTAGCATATTCTTCTGGAGACATGCTTCTTTCATCTTTAATAAAGTCACCTAAATGTGAATCATCTTCTTCTCCAATTGGAGTTTCTAATGATACTGGATCTTGACTTATCTTCATTACTTCTCTTACTTTTTCAACAGTAATACCCATTTTTTCAGCTAATTCTTCTTCAGATGGTTCTCTATTTAATTCCAAAGTCATTTGACGTTGAATACGAGCCATTTTATTAATAGTTTCAACCATATGAACTGGAACACGAATTGTTCTTGCCTGGTCAGCTAATGCTCTTGTAATAGCTTGTCTTATCCACCAAGTTGCATAAGTAGAAAATTTATAACCTTTATCATAATCGAATTTTTCTACAGCTTTCATTAAACCAATATTACCTTCTTGAATTAAATCTAAGAATAATAAACCACGACCTACATATCTTTTAGCAATTGATACAACTAAACGTAAATTTGATTCTGCTAAAATGTTTTTAGCTGATTCATCGCCATTAGCAATCTTTATTGATAATTCAGTTTCTTCTTCAGGACTTAAAAGACTAATACGACCAATCTCTTTTAAATACATTCTAACTGGATCATTAATATTAATATCTTTAGTAATTTCCTCATCAGTTAAAACTAAATTTTCTTCATCTTCTAATTTCTTTGGTACTCCATCTTCTCCTTCTTGAGCTTCAGATACAACTTCAATACCATTTTCCATTAAAGTATTATATAACTCATCTAATGAATCGTTATCAATATCTAATCCTTTTAAACTTTCAGCTAATTGTTCGAATGTTAAAATATTATCATTCTTTTGGCCTAATTCAACTAATTCTTTTTTTCTGTCTTCAAAACTTTTAATCTCCAACATTTTAAACACTTCCCTTTTTTAATTCAGCAATTTGCATTGCTATTTTCATTTTCTTATCTACATCTAGTTCTTTTTTCATTGCATCTTTTAATTTTTTTATTTCATTTTTAGTATTAATTTTTAATAATGAATCTATATAATCATCCATTACATCTACTGTAATTTCATCATTAATATCTTCATTTACTATTCTTTCAACATCTTGTTTAATTTCTTCCTTATCCACAACATATGTTAAAAAATCAGCAATATTAATACTTTGATATTTATCATAATAATACAAAATTTCATTAGCAATATTACGATATTTTTCATCATCAAAGTAACCAAGTTTTTCTTGGTACTCGCTTATAAATATACCACCATTCATCATAAAATACAAAATTTTTTCAGCAGAAATATTATATGCATTACGTTTTATTTCTTCCTTAATAGGTTTAACTTCCTTAATTTCAATATTATTAGGTGTTAACTCTTCTAATTTTGTTTTTAATGTATCTAAAGATATATTATAAGTTTCACTTAATTTTTTTAATGTAACCTCTTTTAAAATAATATCATTTGATTTAGCTAAATCTTTAATAATAGCATTTATATACTCACTTAAATCTTCAGCTTTAGTTAGGTTCTTACCTTGTTTTAAATAACTCATTTTAAAATCAAAGAAAGATAAAGGCTCATTTACATTTTTAACAAATGCTTCTATACCATTTGCTAAGATATATTCATCAGGATCTTTAGATCCTGATAATCTAATAACATTTACTTCAACATTATTCTTAACTAATTCTTCTCCATTATTAATAGTTGCAAGTAATCCAGCATTATCATTATCTAAACATAATATTACAGGTACTCTTAACTTCTTTAATAAAGTAATTTGTTCAATAGTCATAGCTGTTCCTTGTAATGCTACTACATTCTTAATTCCATTTTCAGAAATTCTAATAGCATCCATAAAACCTTCTACAACAATTATTTTCTTTTCTCTTTTAACGATGTCTTTTGCATTATGATAATTATATAAAGTTTCTCCTTTTTTAAATATAGATGTTTCTTTAGAATTCATATATTTAGAAATATCTTTTTCATTACGATATATTCTTGCACTAAATCCTACTATATGACCATCTTTATCCCATAAAGGAAAAGTAATTCTTCTAGTAAATGTATCATGATCGATATCATTTGCTAAACCTAAATTTACTAATTTAGATATATCATAATTCTTTTTAGTTAAAAGATTAATTAAAGATTTATTATCATCTAAACTAAGACCTATACCGAAATCTTTAATAATATCATCACTGATACCTCTTTCATGTAAATATTTTAAAGCAATCTTACCAGAGGTAGTTTTTAAATTATTTTGAAAAAACTTTTCTGCTAATTCCATTATTTCATAATCTTCTTTATGATACGAAGTTTTATTAACTTTAGTAACATCTTGAGATAACTTCATACCAATCTTATTAGCTACTATATTAACAGCTTCATAAAATGGAACATTTTCATACTCACTTACAAAAGTAAATACATTACCTGTTGCACCACAAGCAAAACATTTATATATTTGCTTTTCAGAAGAAACACTCATACTTGGCGAATGATCATCATGGAATGGACACACTCCAATAAAGTTCTTACCTCGTTGAGTTAGAGGGATGTAACTATTTACGATATCAACTATGTTTGCATTAGTTCTTATATTATTAATTTCATCATTAGAAATAATGGCCATAAAAAATCACCCTCTAATATTAATTATTATAGATAACCCCCCGATTTCCTTTTTTTTTATTAAAAAAAATTAAAAAAATGTGCTTTTTTTACTAAAAAGCAAATTTTTGTTGGATATCTAGTCTTTTTTCAGCCATTTTAAGTATTGCTTCATAGCAACCTTTTCTTATTTTTAAATTAGTTAATAATATTTCTTTTTCTTTATATTCATCTGGAATAATATTTGGTTTTATTATTGAATTTGCAAATTGAGTTACATATTGTTCAATTCCATTAGCATGCGCTATTGAATTTAAATCCAATTCTGCAATTGCAATTGGATCTATTATCATTCTACTTCTTTCTTCTATAGAAGAAACAAATTCACGAAAATCTTGTTCTGATAATTGCATTAATGACGCATTTATTGCTTCTTCACATGAACTAACAGCATCTAACTTTTCACTTATAATATTAGCTGTATGTTTAACTCTATCCATAATCTTTTGTTTTTTATCACTATTTATTCTATTGCCTAAACGAATTAAAAAATCTTGATATGATTTTTCTAATGATACCATATCTTCTAAAGACATTTTTTCATTAACATAAAATTCTACTAGTACATTTAATTCTAACATAATAATCCCCCTCTTTAAACTTGGATTATTATAACACTTTTTTATCAATTGTTAAAATTTTTTTACTACTTTTATAACGCCAATAATAGACAAAGATAATATTAAAGATATTTTTAAATCATCAATACCTGTTTCAGGTGGTTCTATCCCTATAGATTCTTCTTCAATTATGGTTTTTTCATTATATATTTCATAAGTTAATTCTTCTTCATTATTTATATCTATTCTTAGCACATCTACAGGATTATATCCTGTTATTTGTTCTTGATAAACATAATATATACCATTAGATAAATCTATATTAATAATACCTTCATCATCTGTTACATATTCATCTATTAAGTTCATATTACTATCATATAACTCTAAATTAGTATTTGGATTATTATAGCATTCACCATTATTACACAAATAGTCTTTAATCGTAACTTTAGTAGTTTTTTTATTAATTACTAAATCAATAACAGCATCTGGTCTATCTTCATTAATACTTACTCTAAATAAAGTTTTATCCATATAATAACCATCACTTAAAGATTTAATTATTAAATCATAAGTATAATATGGTAATTTTTCATATACTTTAGTACCTTTACCAACATTTACATTATAACTAATAAATCTATTATTAGTTAATTTATAACTAATAACAAAATCATCAGATAAATCACCTATAACATTTATTCTTATACTACCACTAACACAATTTATATTTATTTGTTTTTTTAAATATTCAAAGTTTCCTCTCTTAACCAATTTTTGTGATGTAGAACCTGTAAATACTCCAAAGTTTCTATCATAATTATTATTGATTCTTTTTAAATCAACGATTCCACTATTTCTAACACTTCTTAATGAATAAGTATTGCCTGAATTAGTTATATTAAAACTATTAGAAGAAATAATATAATTATCAGTTACTTCTAAATTTAAATTACTAGTAATATTAACAGTATAACTATCACTTAGATTAGGGATTGTTAAATCCCTATTAACATCATTCATTATTTCATTAATATATGAATCATAATCATTTGTTACTGAACCAGATTTAATAAAATTAATAGTAGCATCTGGTGATGCAATTCTCCATATCATTAATTGAGTTATTGCATACCAAAATGAATCAGTTCTATTACCATATCCATATCCATAAAAACTTATTAATTTAATTAATTCTAAATCAGATTCAGATATATTAATAGTATCATTAATATTATCAGTTAATTCATTATATTCAATAGATTGATCTAATAATATAAATGGTTCTATACAATAAGTAATATCCCCATTCTCTGATCTTAATATTTGAATAGTAAATTGTTTAGTCCGAGAAGAATTATACATCTTTACTTCCATATTAGGAACATATTCTCCAATAACAAATTTTTCCGCTTGTACCTTACTAATAAACATTAATAATACAATAGCAAACCCCAAAATTTTCTTTAACATAAAAAATCACTCCCTCTACTATATATATTATGTGTCGAGGAGTGATTTCCTTCTTTTTTGTATAAATTTTTTTAAAAAATTTATTTGACTTTAATAATATTATTAAAATATAAATTTTCATCAATAATATTATAAGTTACTTCATAAGTATAATATTCATCATTTGGAGAAGTTTCTGTATAATTTTCTTCTACTAAATTTTCTTTCTTATTATCTTTATAAGATACAAATATAGTATTTTCTTCATTAGTAACTTCTTCAATATAAATATATTTTAATTGAATTATTAATCTTTTATTACTCTTTTTAGCACTAATAGGTACTATTTTAGGATACTCTGATGGTGTAGAACAATAATTATTAGTAATAGCTAAAGTACCATTATAAATAATAGTATATGGACCAACATCATATTTTCTTTTAGATTTATAATCTTTTAAAAAACCTTTGTCTCTAATAATAGTATTTTCTAATCCTTTAGCAGATAAAATATATTGATCAGAAGAACAAGTTGCAGGAAGAGTATGATTAAAACCAACATCATTAATAGTTAATAACATCTTTTCTTCACTATTTAAATCATTTACTTGAACTTTATCACTATTGAATAATTTATCTTCCACACTAGTTAAATCATGTCTATAATTAAAATCTATAACACTAAGACCACGCATTACTAATTTATCTTCTAAATCTATTTCTTCTAATTCAGTTTCTTTAATATATTTACTAGAATTAGGACCTATTTTAGTATATATAACATAACCAAATAAACCTAACATAATAATAGTAAAAAACAACAGTATATAACCAACTTTATCCTTTTTCATTCTATCACCTATTATATATATTATAAAATTTTTTCGTAAAAAAAGAAATACTATTTTAGTATTCCTTTAATTCTTCTAACACCAGCTGAAGATGCTTCTTCTTTAACTATATGGAACTCACCTAATTCATTAGTATTTTTAACATGTGGTCCACCACATAATTCCTTAGAGAAATCTCCTATAGAATAAACTGTAACTATATCAGGATATTTTTCAATAAACATACATTCTGCTCCAGAATCCAATGCTTCTTGCTTTTTCATTTCTTTAACAGTTACTTCATGTCCTTCTTTTATCCATTTATTTACTAATGCTTCTGCTGCTTCTTTTTCTTCATCACTTAATTTATGATCACAACTAAAGTCAAATCTCATTCTTTCTTCAGTAATATTAGATCCTTTTTGATGTACATCAGGACCAACAACTTGCTTTAATGCAGCATTTAATAAATGAGTACATGTATGATATTTAGTTTCTATTTCACCATGTCCAGATAATCCACCTTTAAATTGACCTGCAGAAGCAGTTCTAGATAATTCTTGATGATTTTTAAAACACTTATTAAATCCTTCTAAATCTACTTTAAGACCTAATTCAGTAGCTAATTCTTCTGTTAATTCAACAGGAAAACCATATGTATCAAATAAATGGAATGCTGTTTCACCATCAATATCTTTATTAGCTACTTTTTTAAATTCTCTTAAACCTTTTTCTAATGTTCTATTAAATTTAATTTTTTCATTTTTAAGTACATCTAATACTATATTTCTATTATCTTTAATTTCTGAATAATAACTTTCATATTTATCCATAATAGCATTAGCTATTTGTTCTTCCCAATTACTATTAATATCAATTTCTAAATTCTTAGCATGTCTTATAGCTCTTCTAATTAATCTTCTTAATATATAACCTTGACCTACATTACTTGGTTTAATTCCAGCAACATCTGCAGATATAAATACAGAAGTTCTAATATGATCAGCTATAATACGCATTGATTTTTGATTTTCTTCATATTTTTTACCAGAAACATTTTCTATAACTTTAATAATATCTTTCCATACTGATGAAGCATAATTATCATCCACACCTTCAAGGACTGCTGTTACTCTTTCTAATCCCATACCTGTATCAACATTTTTCTTTGGTAATTCTGAAATATTACCTTTATCGTCCTTATAATATTGCATGAATACATCGTTCCATATTTCTACCCAACGTTCATCTTCTGTATCAAACTTTTCAGGAATAGGATCATTACTTCTCCAATAGAACATTTCTGTATCAGGACCACATGGTCCTGTTTCACCTGCAATCCAGAAGTTATCTTCTGTAGTTCTAGCTATTCTTTCTTCCTTAATACCTAAAGATAACCATAAATCATGTGATTCTTGATCAAATGGAATTAAATCATTACCAGCAAATACTGTTACAGCAAGTCTTTCTACTGGAATATTTAATACTTTAGTTAAGAATTCAAAACTCCATGAAATAGCTTCCTTTTTAAAATAATCACCCAAAGACCAGTTGCCTAACATTTCAAAGAATGTATGATGATAACTATCTCCTATATTATCTAAGTCATTAGTTCTAATACATTTTTGATAATCACATAATCTAGTTCCATAAGGATGTGGTTGGCCCATTAAATATGGAATTAACGGCTGCATACCAGCAGTATTAAATAACACTGAAGGATCATTTTCAGGAACAACTGGAGCACTAGGTATTTGTTTGTGTCCATTCTTAACAAAAAAATCAATGTACAAGTCTTTTAAATTCATTTTTATTCTTCCTTTCAAATAAAAAGGATGGTACATAAGGAGTGCATAGCACGGTACCATCCTTTATTTAACTCTTGTAACTATATCGGGTTTACCCGATTAATCTCAGAAGGTAGCTCTTACTTAATTCATTACTAGTTTTCACCATCCACTAGCTCTCTATAAATGACTTTAAGTTTTCCGTCTTCGTCATTGATTAATAATATGATTATAGTATTATTTTAATAAAAAGTAAATATTATTTTTATAATCTACTTTTCTTTAAATAGTTACTTTTAATTTATTTGGTTTATCTTGATGAGTAAAATCATATATTTCTTCTGAATGTTCTCTATCTGCTAAATAAGAAACTATTACCATAATATTTAAATGTAGACCAAAATGTAATCTAAAATCAGTAACATTAATATTATAAGCATTATAATCACTCTTAAGTTTATTTAATCCTATTTGTCTTACTTCATTATCATCAGCTACCTTAGGAAACATAAAATCTATATATTCACCTAAAGACATATTAGATAAATTTTTATAAAAATCACTTTGATAAAATTCACTAAATTTTAAAATAGCATTTAAATAATTTAAATTACATAAAAATGATAATACAGTAATATAATCATAAGTTAAACCAAAATGACGACAAAAATCCATAACAGGAATATCCTCAGCATGCATATTTTCTAAAATAGCACGTAATTTAACATATGAATCATTTTCTTCTAAATCTTCATTAGAATCGAAAAAACTATATATATATTCATCTAATTTCATTCTTTTTATATTCTTAATATCTTTTTGCATTCATAATCCCCTTTTCTTGAAACGCAAAATAAATTATAAATAAAAACGATATTAAAGTCAACAAAAAACACTTAAATGAATAAGTGTTTTTTATATTAATTACATTTAGCTCCAGATGCTTCATACATCTTTTTAGCACCTTCAATAGTTAATTTATTATCTTTAGTATATTCTTTCATAGCTTCATTATTCTTAATAAATTTCTCTAAATTCATTTCAGTATAATCAATTTCTACATTAGTTTCTACTTTATTACCTGAATTATCTACAGAGTAATTATAACCACCATATGTTTTCTTATTATATGAATATTGATCATTAAACTGAACAGCAAATTTTTCTAATACTTCTTTCTTTTCAGAAGTAATAGTTTCAGTAATATTTACAGTATTAACATAATCACCTTTATATTTTATTACATATTTAGTTTCAAGAATATAACCACTATTTGATTGATCTGACTTTAAAGTACAAACCATTTCTTTACTCCTAAATAATGTTAATAATAGAACTATAACTAATACTACTAATATTATACTTACTGTTCCAATTACTAATATTCTTTTTTTATCCATCATTATACCTCACCCATCTTAAATATTTTATTAATTAATCATTGCTGTTCTAAATTGAGCAATTAATTGATTATCAGCTGTAGTATTTGTACTACCTGACATATACCAATTATAAATATCTTGATATGTTGTTAAGAAATTATACATATATACAAACTTTTCAGTTTTACTTACTGAAGAAGTTGCATCATAAGAATAATATCTATGTCTATTAATTAAACCAAAGAAATGTGTTAATTCATAATCTTGTAATCTTTGTTCATCATCTACTTGTAATAAACCTTCTAATATATAAGCTAAAGTACCAGTTCTATCTGCACCTATACGACAATGGAAATAGATTTTATTTCCAGCTACTACATCTTGCATTACTTCTGTAATAACAGTTCTAATATAATCATAATTTGATGCATAATGTTCTGGATCTATTTGATAATGTTGTATTGATCTTAATTTGAAATTATTAGAGTTAATAGGTATTTCATCAGATCCTCTTTCAGTAGTTTTTCTTAAATCTAATTCTTCATTAACACCCAAATCGATTAATTGATTAATAGCATTTTGATTAGTAGATAACTTCTCACCTCTAAATAATATACCATATTTTAAAGTGCCATCAGGTTGACCATCATTATTCATATCTGCTAATTTAAGTCCACCTAAATCTCTAACATTTCTAACACCATCTAAATCTATAAGTCTTCTCTCTGCTGTTCCTTTAACATATCCATGAATACTTGAATCAGAAGCTGCTTCCCAATAATAAGCTTGACCAGGAATTAAATTATATAAAACTCCATTATCTGACCTTGTATAATTTACTAAAGTTTTTGTTTCTGTAGTTTCATTATATAAGTATACATTTAAAGCTTCTCCAATAGTAGTATCATATGATACTGGTTTATCACATAATACAGTACCACCAGTAGAACATGTTCCATCTGTACATTGACAATTATAATGGTTGAAATTATTTACCATATTAGTTTGGAATGTACTACTATCATTTTTCCATGTAGATATATTACTATAATAAACTTGCATTGGTGCATTTATCATATTATAGTTAACTATTTGTTCATTAGCATTATATACCCATCTAGCATAATAAGAAACGTTACCTACAGGTACTTCATGTTCATCTATTTCATAACCATCAGTTAAACCAGTATACCAACCATCAAAAGTATATATTCCTTTAGTTGGAGGTGGATCAGGTAAAGCGCCTAATTCATCACCAGGATCTATTAATCTTTGTGTTTCAGTAACTGTTCCTCCATTAGCATTAAACTGTATTAAATACTTAGGAGTAGACATATCCATCGTTAATGTATAGAAAGTAACATTAGAATTACCTGTTGTACTATCATTTATTACTTCAGTACCATCTACTGGTACAGAATTACTAGCCCAAGTAATCTTAGTTCTATCAGAAACTACCTTTTGATCATTATTAGCACCTTTAAGTATTCCATCATAATAATTGTAAGCTATACTACTTGTTACAGCATATGTCTTACCTTGTAGAACAGGTGCTGTTGTATTAATATAACCATCATCATTACCAATTGATAAAGTACCAGCTTCTATTTTAACTGCTTCTTGATTTTTAGATACTATAGTACCACCATTTATAGTTACTGAATGATTCGTATTATTTCCTTTATCTTTTTTACTATGAACAGTAGCTCTTTCAGAAGAACTTGCTTCTAAATAACCACCATTAATTATTAATTCTCCAGTATCATTATAAATAGCTTGTCTTGTTCCAGTAGCTATAATACTACCACTTGTCATAGTCATCTTACCAAGATTGTTAATAGCACCACTACCAGCTGAAGATCTTATTGCTCCAGTAGTACCAATTATCTCTAAAGTACCATTATTAATAAATACATTGTTACTATTATTTACTACATTAAAAGTACTTAAATTTAATGTAATATCTTTAGTAGAACCTATAGTTATTGTACCTTCATCAATATTATCTATTAACTCTATTTCTGTATGTTCGCCACTTGGAGCAGCAGCTATTGCAGCAGTTAATGTTGAATAACCAACACCATCCATTATACAAACTCCATCTACAGTACCCCATTTAGCATGTACAGTTATATCTCCTGTAACTATAGTTCTTTCAGTAAATTCATTATTGAAAGTATCATCATCTAAATACCAACCTTTAAATTCTCTATTTGTTTTAGAAGAAGTTGGTAAAGTTCTAGCAAAATGATTTTTAGCAACTCTTAATGGAGCAACACTACTTCCTCCATTAGTATCAAAAGTTATTGTTGCAATATTTGATTCATCTACTCTGTTATCTACAGCTTCAAGATCAACCTCTATTACCGGTCTTACAGCATTTTCAGAAGTATTTTTTGGATTCTCAACATGTCTTTTAGTTGAATATACTCTCTTAAGAGTATTTCCATATTTTTCTATCCATAATGCAGTACGTCCAGTAGTAGTACTAATAAATCTAGTATTTTCAAATAAGAATTCACATCTATCTAATTCTCCATCAGTACCATTAAGAGGTGAATTGCAATAAGTTTCTAATTCACCTAGTGTTAGTAATCTTGCTGCATATTCTGTATCATCACCATCATGTTCATAAGTAACATTTATTAAACTCCATTGTTCAGTAGTAGGCAACTTAGTTAAAGCTACATCATACGTATAAATATTAGTGCTTGCAACTCCACTAGTTCCTTCAAAATTTGAATGGAATACTAATACAGCATTATCTCCTTTTTGACCTAAATAATAGAATCTTTCAGTATCTTCAAATAAACCATCATTATCTATATCACAATTATATGCATTACCTAAAGCAAAACTTCCTGTAGGAACATTACCAAAAGTAATAGTTGTTCCAAGTTCATTAGCAGTATATCCTACATCAGCACAACCTGGTGATGTACTATCACATGTTGCTGTATGTAATGTTGTTGCTGCTTTACAAATATATCTTTCCCATCTAGCATATAAATCCATATCATCATCTGGTTCATAACTACTAGTTATTTCATTACCATCAGTTGGATCATCATACCAACCTACAAAACGCCATGCTTCTCTAGTTGGTTCATCAATATCACCTATTGTATCACCAGCATCTACTTCAAATGAAGATTCACCAGTTAATGTACCATCATTAGCATTTAATGTAATAGTATAAGTTCCACCTGCATTAACAACTACTGTAACATCTACTGTAACTGTATCGCCAGAATCAGCTCCAGTTATAGTAATAGTTGCACTACCAGTACTTACACCAGTAATAACTCCAGTATTAGCATCTACTGTTGCTACACTAGTATCATCAGAACTAAATGTATATTCTTCATCTATATCTTCAGCATTACTAATATTTACCTTAGCAGTTTTACCTACTTTGACTTCTATATCATCATTAACAATATTTGCAGAAGCTATAGAAACTTTCCATTTAGCAATTATTTCTGTATCTCCTGTAGGAGTATAACTACTATCTACCACTATACCATTCATTAAACTTGTATACCAATTATCTAAGTAATAACCTGCATAAACTGGTGTAGGTATAGAACCTATACTACTTCCTCTATTAACAATTATATAATCAGGATTTACACTACCACCATTAGCATTTAAATCTACTCTATAAGTATTTTGTGAATAGATTGGACCTATAGTAGTATCCTCTTCAATATTAAATGTTATAGAACTATTTGAATTATTATTTGACCATCTTTCAAAAGTATAATTATTTCTCTCTATAGCAGTTAAAGTAATTTCTGTACCATATCTATAAGTTCCACTTGGTGTACTAGTATTAATATATGAATCATCTTCTAAAGTTAACACACAAGGTATTCTATCATATTTATATTCAACTACAGTTGATCCATCACCATTAATAGTTACTGTTTGAGTACTTGGAGCAATAAATCCAGGATAATTATTAACTGGAGGAGTTACTTGTGTATCAACTGTACCACTATGTGGAACTTCAGCAACAGTTGTATATCCATTTCCAACTAAATCTTGTTGTTTATGAATTACAGTATACGTAATATCAGTACCAGGAGTATATACTAATGATAAATTTAAATTATCACTCAAAGTAACTGTTCTTTGATAACTAGTATCATCATCACTCCATTTAAATGTATATCCTTCTCTTTGTTTAGCTATTAATGTAATTTCAGTACCATATAAATAAGCACCATTAGTTGTAGAACCTTCCTCTAAATAAGTTCTATCAGTTATATTAAAATTAAATGTTTTTCTAGTATATGTATAAATAACACTAGCATTAGATACCACAGTTAATTGTTGAGTTTGAGGACTACTAAATCCTTCTCTATCTCTAACTTTTGGAGTAACAACACTATTTGGTTCACCCTTTAATAAATCTATTACTTCAACATAAGTTTCTCCATCTAGATTAGGATATCTATGTATTACTTGATAACTAACTCTAGTATCTTCAATTGAATCATCTGCTTGTTTATAATTAACATCTAACTCAAAAGTTAAATTTTGACTAGAATCAGGTAAATCTGCTTCAGTAATATTTTTTTTATATTCTAATCTAACTTTATATGTTTCAGAATCATTATATTTAAGTATATGATTACTAGCTATAGCAGTATCATCTAAATATGTAATAGTATAACTTAAATAATTAGGTAAATTTTCAATTATTTGATCATTTAACTTAGTAACTATAGAATCTACAACACCATCTATAGTACCTTCATTAACAGCATCTACTGTAAATTCATAAAAATCACCAGGATTATTCAAAGTAACAGCAAAACTTACTTTAGTATTATCATTAGGATTAATAGTAGCACTTTGCTCATTATTATCCTGATCAACAGTAACACTATTACTATTAACCTGAACATTAGCAAAATGAATATCCCATTTCATATTTCCATCTAAATTAGATGTTCCATTTATATTTAAATTGGCACTCAAAAGAGCATAACCAATACTTAGCATACAAATTAATAATACAATAATAAATAAACTTTTTTTATTCTTTTTCATACTATCACTTTTTCTATTATATCTATCTATAATTTTAACATATTAGCGTAAAGTTGTATACGATTTTAATAGATTTTTTAAAAAAGAACCAACAAAAAAAGAGATTTATTAATCTCTTACATATGAAATGGAATATGTGATATCTTTTGTGATTTTTCGTAGTCATCTGGATCATAATCATAATAAAAAACATTACTATTTTTATCATTAACTTTTAAATCAACATAAAAATTCTTACGTAACATTTTACCAATTCTAATTTGGCCTTCTTTTGATTCAACAAAATTAATCAAAGCAGGTATATTATGAACCAATTCTGGGAACTCTACTTCAAAATCTAGAAATGGTACATTTGCTATTCCTTGGGAGGTAAATAAAAATGTAACATAATTAACAAAATCTTTATATGCCTTTTCATCAGGGTCAAAAAGACTTTCTATTTCCATTAACGCATAATCTAATATAGACATTTTTTCCAATTCCATACATATCCCCCAGTGAGTTATATAATAACTCATTTTAAAATATCTTGTTATAATAATTAGTTATATCATTATAAAGGGAAGATATTAATCTTCCCCTATAGCATTAATTAATTCATCTTTTAAATTAGTTTGTCTATTATTAGAATAATCATTATTAATAGCCATTAATAAACTATCTGGTTCACCTATTAATATAAGACTCTTCTTAGCTCTAGATACCCCAGTATATATTAATTTATTATATAACATATTATGATATATCTTTGATATAGGGATGACTACATGAGGAAACTCTGATCCTTGAGACTTATGAATAGAAATACAATATGCATGTTTAATATTAATCAAGTCTTCCCTATTATATTCTACTTTAGTACCATCAAAATTAATAGTAACTACTTCTTTTCTTTTTGGTTCCTCTTTTTGTTCTATTTTAGAAATATATCCTATATCACCATTAAATACATTGTTATCAGGATCATTAACTAATTGTAATACCTTATCATTCTCTCTAAATATAACATCTCCATATTTAGTTTCTTTTTTATCTGATCCTGAAGGATTATAAATTTCTTGTAATATTTTATTTAAATTATCTATACCATTTTCTCCTCTATAAAGAGGAGCTAATACTTGTATAGAATCTTCAAATATACCTTTTTCTCTACTCATTAAACATATTTGTTTAATAGTATCTTTAATTCTAGTAGAAGGAACACTAATAAAATTAAAATCATCTTTTTGTTCAGTATAATCATTAGATAAATTCCTATCTTTTATTTCTTGAGCAAGAATAGGTATATAAGAATTACTACTTTGTCTATATATTTCTTCTAAATTAGTATGAGTAAATAAATTACTATTTATTAAATCACTTAATACTAATCCCGGACCTACACTAGGTAATTGATTAGCATCCCCTACTAGTACTAATTTAATATTATGAGTTAAACCTTTAAGCAAAGAACTAAATAATAATGTATCTATCATACTAGTTTCATCAACTATAACAAGTTTTTGTCTATTTGGATTACTTTCATTTACTTGAAATTCATTAGTTTCTTTATTCCATTTTAAGAATCTGTGTATTGTCATAGCAGGCAAACCGGTGGACTCACTCATCTTTTTAGAAGCCCTACCAGTAGGAGCAAGTAATGCTATTTCATCTAATATATGTTTAATATTTAAATTATTAAGTCTCATATATAATTTAGTAATAGAATTAATAATAGTTGTTTTACCTGTACCTGGTCCACCGGTAATAATGCTTATTTGATTAGTTAAAGCATTCTTAATAGATTTCTTTTGATCACTATTATATTTAACATCATATTCTAGTTCTATACCACTAATTAATTTATCAAAATCACTTATTTTATCTTTTCTTCTCTTACTAATTAACATTAAATTATAAGCAATATCTTTCTCAGCATCATAATATACTTTTAAGAAATATTTCTTTCTCTTTTTAATAACTTCTTTACTCTTTATTAAATCTTCTAAATAATTATCTACAGTAACATCATCAACAAATATTTTAAATTCTATTTGTAAATAATTTAATATATCTTCAAATAATAAATATGTATGACCTTCATTATATGCAGCTTTATTAAAAGATTGTATTATACAAGCTTTAATTCTCTCTTCTGTATCAGCTTTATTCATACTTAAATATATTTTATCTAATTTAGTAAAATCTATTAAATCTATTAATTTATATATATTATTCTTAACTACTAATAGGGAGGATTCTCCCCATGTTTTTAAAACTAATAATGCTTCATTAATAGAGAAACCTACTTTTTTTAATTCTACTATTATTTGATCAGTTTGATCATAAGACATAATAGACTTATATATTCTTTTAGCTTTTACTTCAGATATACCAGGTACTTGTAAAAGTACCTGATAGTCTTCTTTAATTAAATTTAAACAATCATCACCAAGAGTATCTACTATTAAAGTAGCTGTCTTCTCTCCACAACCTTTAATTAAAGGACTAGATAAAAAATCAATAATAGCATCTTTACCTTGTACTTCTTCTTTTTCATAATTAGATACTCTATAGGAATAACCATATCTATTATGTTCTAAATATTCTCCATATAATTTATAAGTATTCTCTTCATTTAAATCACCAAAAGTACCAGTAACTTTAATACTTTTATTAACTACATCTTCTAATACTGGATCAGTAGTTTCTTTAATTTTAAATAATAATACTTTAAATCCATTATCGTTTTCATATATAATTTGTTTTACTTTGCCTCTAATATAATTCATGTATTTCACCTTAATTAGTGTATCATAAACAAAATAAAAAAGCGAATGTTTTTTCGCTTTTATTTTGTTTGTCTTAAAGTATCATATAAACATGATTCAGGTACATATATTTGATTATCTACTATCTGTGCTCCTTCAGGTAAATTATTCATACTATAAGGATTATCTTCAGGTAAAACAGATATAGGTATATATACCGTATTTTCAGGACTTATACCTTTATCAAGAACAATAGCATTAGCATATGGTGTATTACCAATTACCAAAGAATCACCAAAAGTTAAAGTAATAAGTCTTTCTTCAAATAATTCTAAATTAGTTTCGAATTGTTCATGTAATCTTTCACAATAATCACCAGATAATTCTTTTTCTAAATCAGAATTTGCAATTTCACAATAACTATAATAAGAAGAAAATATTGGAGCAAAATATTGTTGATATAAATTTTCTGCTTGATATCTAACTTGTTCATATTGTGAATCATTTACTTTTTCTTGATATTGATTCATAGCGTAATTAGCCCAAGCTAATTTAACATTATCAGGAACACTATGTACATTTATATATGGAGTATATTGTTCATATGCAGATTGTTCATTTCTTTCAGCAACAACATGATGAATACCAAATCCTAAAGCACCAATAACTATTAAACCACTTAAACCTAAAGCAATAGCTTTTCTTCTTCTCTGTAATTTCATTTTTCTTCTATGTTCTTTACGACGTTCTAACAAATCACCAGTTTCAATAGTATCTTTAGCAGCTTCATTAAATTGAAATTCATAACCACCTTTAGATTGAATATAATTAAATTGAGCTATTGGAACATTATGTCTACCATAAAAAACAATACCTTTACCAGGAACAGTAACAGTATCAACTACATCAAGTCCTCTAATATTATTAGGTAATCCTCTATTTTCTAATTCTCTTTCAGATATAGGAAAATGATCAGATATAATATCTATTGTTTTTTCATTATTAGATTTCTTATCATTATTTCTAGATTTAAGATAATTCATATCCATAACTATCACCTATTTTATATTATATTATATAAACTATTTTTATTCAATACACATAAAAAGAAGTAGACTTTAATCTACTTCTAATCTTCATCAAATGTACCCAATTTAATATACATATTCTTTAAAGTACCTGTGAAATGTCTTTGAGCTGAATTACCATTTCCATCTTTTGGTGCAGCTCCAAACCAAACAGTAAGATCAAATATAGGATTATAATTTATATCATTAAGATATGTTCTTTCTCCACCATTAACACTATAATATATCTTTCCACTTATTCTATAAATAGACATTGTCTGAACATCTGTATAAGGCCATGCTATTATCTCATTTGCAGAAGAATCTTTCCTAGATGATATTTCAATATCATTTGTATTAGTATTTCTTCTAAATACTAAACCTGGATATCCAGTTACTTCATTCTTAGTATTAAAGAATGTAGCTTGTCTTTCAGTAGAACTAGGGTTATAAGTTACAATTTCAACATGTATTTCATAATCTTTACCTATATTAGTTGAACTATATAATGATATTCCAGTATCAATATATCTCTTAGAACCAGCATAATCTTGACATCTATCACCAGAAATACCATTACCAGAGAAATTACATTCTCCAATTTGTTTAAATACTTTTAAGAATGTAGAATCAGTCCAATTAGCATATATTGTCATATCTGAAGTTGGAACATAATACTTATCTAATTCAGTATCAAATGTAGGTTCTAAATACCAACCTTCTAAAGAATAACCTTGTTTATTAGAAGCAGGTAAATTACCTATAGCTTTTCCTTGAGTTAATTCTAAATCATCTATTGGAGTACCATCATCAGTATCAAATGAAATAGTATAATATGGTTTTCTTTGCCATCTAGCAAATATTTCAATATTATCAGTAACAACAAAACTATCAGTTATTTGTATACCATCAGTTAAACCAGAATACCAACCAACGAAATCATAATCTTCTAATTCTGGTGTAGGTAACTGACCTATTGCTGTATTCTGAGTTACATCAATACTACTAGGAGTTACACTACCTCCATTAGCATTTAACAACACATTAAATTTAGAATTAGTAACAGCTAATGATAAAGTATAATATGTATCGTTATTATCACCTATTACTTCAGCACCATATACAAATTCAGTATTAGAAGCCAAATTAATTATACTTTCATCAGCAACAGCAGCTTGACTATTAACACCCATACCTTTTAATATTCCATCATAGAAATTATAATTCAAAGTACCTGTTACAGCATATGTTGCACCTTGTAATACTGGTGAACTAGTATTTATAACACTATCATTGTTTCCAATTGTTAAAGTACCATATTCTAATTTAAACGCTTCTGAATTTTTAGATACTATAGTACCACCATTTATTTGAACAGAACAAGCAGTACCAGGTGTATTAGTACTATCAGTTAATGTTAAACTATGAACAGCAGCTCTACCAGAACTAACATTTTCTATATAACCACCATTAATAAATAATGCTCCACAGTTATTATATAAAGCTTGCTTAGAACCAGCCGCAATAATATTTCCACTTGTTATAGTTAAATTACCTGTATTATTAATAACACTTTGAGAATAATTAGTAGTAAGCATACCAGTAGTACCAACTATTTCTAATGTACCATAATTATCTATAACTCTATTAGAATTATTAGCTAAAGTATAACTACCTATATTTAAAGTAATATCTTTATCAGCATCTATTGTTATCAAACTTGTTGTAACATCTTCTAATAATACTATTTCTTTATGAACATTACTAGGAGCAGCAGCTACAGCTTCATTTACTGTTGTATAACCAGTACCATCCATAACACAAACTCCTGATACAGTTCCCCATTTTGCGTATACAGTTATATCTCCTGTAACAACAGTTCTATCAGTAAATGCATTATTGAAAGTATTATTATCAGTATACCAACCATCAAAAGTAGTATTTGATTTTGTTGATTCAGGTAATGATCTAACAGAATAATTCTTAGCAACTCTAATTGGAGCAACACTACTTCCTCCATTAGTTACAAATGTAATAGTAGCTATATTAGATTCATCAACTGTATTATCAATATCATCTATATTAACTTCTATTACAGGTCTTACAGCATCATTACTTGTATTATCTACATGACCTATTTCTCTACTAGATGTATAAATTCTATAATAATTTTCCCCTTGTTTAGTTAACCAATAAGCACTTCTACCAGTTGAAGTACTTGTAAATTTAGAATTTTCAAATAAGAATTCACAACTATCTAAAGAACCAATTGTAGACGAAGAACCACTAGCACAAGCACTTTCTATTTCAGATTTAGTTGCAAATCTACCTGCTTTACCATCAAATGTAGTTTTTATTGCTGACCATTGTTGTGTTGTTGGTAACATAGTTAATGCAGTATCATAATCAAAAATATTAACATTTTGAGGTCCATTAGATCCTTCAAAACCAGAATAGAATATTAATACAGCATTATCACCATTTTGACCCAAATAATAAAACCTTTCTGTAGTTGGATCATATATTCCATCTTTATTAACATCACAATTATATGCATTACCTAAAGCAAAACTACCTGTAGGAACAGTACCATATTGAATAGTTGTTCCTAAGTTATTTGCGTTATAACCTACATCATAACAACCTTCAGAAGATCTATTACATGTTTCTGTATGAAGACTAGTTGCTGGTTTACAAATATAACCTTCCCATCTAGCAAATAATTCCATATCATCATCAGGTTCATAACTACTAGTTATTTCATTACCATCAGTTGGATCATCATACCAACCTACAAATCTTAAATTAGTATCAGAATTAGTTGGATCACTTATATTTCCAATAGTATCACCATCATTAACTACAATTGTAGAATTACTAGTTAATGTACCACCATTAGGATTCAATGTAATAGTATGAGTTCCACTATTAGCAATAATACTAACATTTACTGTCTTAGTATCGCCAGAAGATAAACCAGTAAGAGTTATAGTAGTATTTCCAATACTAACTGGAGTTAAATTACCATTACTATCTACAGTTACAACACCAGTATCATTAGAAGTAAATGAATATTCTTCATCTATATCTTCAGCATTACTTAATTCAACTTTACCTGTCTTATTAATTTTAATTTGAATATTATCATTAACAAAAGTAGCTGAAGCAATTGATACTTTCCATTTAGCAACTATTTCTGTATCTCCTGTAGGAGTATAACTACTATCTACCACTATACCATTCATTAAACTTGTATACCAATTATCTAAGTAATAACCTGCATAAACTGGTGTAGGTATAGTACCTATACTACTACCTCTATTAACAATTACATAATCCGGATTAACAGTACCACCATTAGCATTTAGATCCACTCTATAAGTATTTTGCGAATAGATTGGACCTATAGTAATATTACCTTCTAATGTAAATGTTATAGTACTATTAGAATTATTATTTGTCCATTTAACAAAAGTAAAATTATCTCTTTCTTTAGCTGTCAAAGTTATTTCAGTACCATATAAATATAATCCACCATAAGTATCAGTAGTTATATACTCAGGATTAGTTAAAGTTAAATTATAAGAAATTCTATCATATTTATACTCAACTACAGTTGATCCATCTCCATTAATAGTAACTGTTTGAGGACTTGGAGAAGTAAATCCTGGATAAGTATTTACTTCTGGAGTTACTTGAGTATCAACTGTACCACTATGTGGAATTTCTTCTACAGTAGTATAACCATCTCCAACTAAATCCTGTTGTTTATGTACTACAGTATATGTAATATCAGTACCAGGAGTATATACTAATGATAAATTCAAATTACCACTTAGAGTAATAGTTCTTTCATAAGCAGTATTATCATCACTCCATTTAAATGTATATCCTGCTCTTTGAGCAGCTATTAGAGTAATTTCAGTACCATAAGGATAAGTACCATCAAGAGTAGAATTATTATCTAAATAAGTTCTATCTGTTACTGCAAAACTAAATGACTTTCTAACATAAGTATAAGTAAATGTACCATTTTGTACTATTGTATATTGTTGAGCTTGAGGATTATCAAATCCTTCTCTTTCTCTAAAGTTAGGAGTTACAACACTATTTACATCACCTTTATAGTTTTCAACTACTTCAATATAAGTTTCTCCATCTAAATTAGGATATCTATGTATTACTTGATAACTTACTCTATTATCTACTTCATCTTCTGCTTGTTTAAAATTAACATCTAATTCAAAAGATAAATTTTGACTAGTACCAGGTAACTCATCATCAGAAATATTTTTCTTATATTCTATTCTTACTTTATAAGTTTCAAAATCATTTTGTCTCAATATATGATTACTTTGTATTGCACTATTATCAGTATAAGTAATAGTATAATTTAAATAACTTGGTAAAGAATCAACTACAGTACCATCTAATTTAGTAACAATAGATTCAACAACACCATCTATAGTACCTTCATTAACAGCATCTACTGTAAATTCATAAAAATCACCAGGATTTCTTAAATTAACAGCAAAAGATATCCTAGTATTATCATTAGTATTTATAACAGCACCTTGTTCATTATTATTTTGATTAATAGCAACACTATTACTATTTACTACAATATTATTAAAATGGATATCCCATTTCATATTACCATCAAGATTAGAAGTACCATTTAGTGTTAAATTTTCACTCAAAAAAGCATAGCCTAAGCTAAGCATAAGTATTAATAATAAAACAATAAGTAATTTCATTTTCTTATTCTTCATCTATAACACTCTACTTTTCTAATTCTAATTATACCAAATAATAACAATTAGGTACATAGAAAAAGGTAAAAAAAAAAGAATAAAATTATTCTTTTTTATCTATTTCTAAATTATCTAATAATTCATCACTACTAGATTCGTCTTCAACTTGTTCAAGCAATTCTTCTTGCTTGTCCCAACTTCTATTTTTATTTTTCATTTCTTCTTCATGTATTAATACATTGAATGCTACTTTACCTACTAAAGTCTTAGGTAATTCATCTCTAAACTCATATTCATAAGGCCATGAATAACGAGCTAAATTCTTTTCTACTAAATCTTTAATTTCACTTAATACTTGGTCTTTATTCTTAGACTTATTCTTAAGTACTATAAAAGCCTTAGCAGCTTGAACTTTATAAGGATGAGGAACACCTATTACACAAGACATAGATACATTAGGATGAGAATCTATAACATTCTCTATATTAGTAGGATATACACAATATCCAGAAGATATTATCATACGTTTTAAACGCCCTTTGAAGTAAACAAAACCATCTTTATCCATAATACCTTGATCTCCAGTATGTAACCATACATGACCATCTTTATGTTTATTTAATGTTTGTTTTGTTTCCTTCTTATTATGAACATAACCATTCATAACAGTAGGACCTGTTATACATATTTCTCCTTCATTACCATAAGGAACTTCTTTTTCAGTTCCTTCTTCTACTATTTTATAATACATATCAGGATAAGGAATACCTATTGATCCTTCCCTATAATAATTTAAAGGTGTAAAACAACTAGCAGAAGCACACTCTGTTAAACCATAACCTTCTCTAATAGAAGCAACAGATTTATGTTCTTCTAAGAATGTATCAAATTTTTTCTTTAATTCTATAGATAAGGAATCTCCACCAGAAATAACACAAGTTATAAAAGATAAATCTTGTCCTTTTAACTTTTTATTTTGTGTAATAGCATCAAATAATGTAGGAACACCTACTAATACATTAGGTTGATACTTCAGTAATATCTTATCAAATGTTTTAGCACTAAATTGAGGTAATAAAATACTAGTACCACCAAAATATTGAACAGTATGAATACAAATACTTAAACCAAATCCATGGAATATTGGCATTATAGCTAATACTTTATCTCCAGCTCTTAAACAAGCAACATGTTCAAAACTTTGCATTGCTTCAGCATTTAAGTTTAAATTTGTTAATTTAACACCTTTAGGAGTACCAGTAGTACCACCACTATATAAAATAGCAGCTACTTCTTTACCTTTAAAATCATCTTCTATTTCTTTATCATAAGATTTACCTAACTTAATAAACTCTTTCCAAGTAATTCTATTAGGATTCTTTTCTAATCTTATTTTATAACCTTTAGTAGCCATATATATAGGTAACATATAAATAGGCATTGAATCACCTACAGATACAGTTACTATTTTTTTTACTTTAGTATCCTTAATAATATGATTAACTTTATTAAATGCAAAATCTATACAAACTAAATATGATGATTTAGATACATTTAAATATTGTTTAATTTCATTCTCTGCTGATAATGGATGTATCATACTAGCTATAGCACCTATTTTATTACATGCATAGAAGGCTATAATGCCTTCTGGAGTATTTGGCATACATATTGATATTACATCTCTATGTTTAACTCCCATAGCTTTAAATGCTCTAGCAGTATCATCTATTTGCTTTAAAAAATCATGATATGTTTTTTTTGTACCATAATAATTATAACTTATATTATTTAAATGTCTGCTTGCAGTATATTCTACTAATTTATATGCAGAATAATCTGGATATTCTAAATGTTGTTTTTCTTTCCCGTAATACTTTACCCAAGGAGATTTTAATCTATCGCTCACTACTATCACCTCTAAAATCTCACTAGATAATTATACTATATTTTATTTTTTTATACAAATTAAAAAAACCTTATATAAATAAGGATTTTTTATTATGGTACAGAGCAACAAGCAGGATCTATTTCTATTATTTCAATATCTTCTTCTTTATTAAAATAGTTTTAAGTTAATATATCAGTTAATTCATATTTATTTCTATCATATCTACTAGATAGACATTCTCTTATTTATTAATACCACTCATTTTTTTATTAATAAATCTTATTGCCCATACAGAATTTAATTTATATAGGAATTTTAAAAATTTAGAATCACTTCCTAAGAATATTTTAAATTTATTTTTCTTAATTCCATTAATTATTTGATTTGCTCCATCAACTGGACTTAAAAGTTTAAATGAACTATTTTCTTCAGTAGTTGATACTTCTACGTTAGAATTCTTTGTTATATTAGTTGCCATTGCACCAGGTAAAACAATCATTACTCTTACATTTGTATTATCTAATTCAGCAAATAATCCTTCTGTAAATATTTTAAGAGCTGCTTTAGATGCTCCATATACTGTTTGACCTGGGAAAGGAAAGAATCCACCCATACTTGAGACATTAACTATATATCTTTCTTTTTGATCTTTAGTTAAATCTTCCATAAAATATCTTATTAAATTAATAGGTCCAAAGAAATTAATATTCATTACTCTATTAATTGTTTTATCATCTAATGAACCTACTTTAACAAACGGTTGAATAATACCTGCATTATTAATAATAATATTTACATCATCATAGTCTTTTTTATATTCTTCTTTAAACTTTAAAATTGAATCACTATTCCCCATATCAACTACATATGTTTTTAGTTTACCAGTATTTAATTCTTGTTTTAATTTTTCTAAGTTTTCTTCATTAATATCTAATGCTGCTACGTTGGCTCCTTCGTTTAATAATTGTTTTGTTAGTTCTAAACCTAAGCCACTTGCAGCTCCTGTTACTATTACATTTTGATTTTTTATTTCCATGATTAATCCTCCATAGTTTAATTATATCATAAAAAAAGGGAATTTATTATAATTCTCCTTCTACATATTCTATGTCTGTTTTAGTTATTAATACATCATATGTTTTATTAATTTCTAATGGTTTATTTATTATTACTTTTAAGAAGTTTTCTGTATGACCTATAGATTTATTATCTATTATTTCTTCTACTAAGACATTAACTACTTTATTTATAAATAAATCATTATAATCTTTTTGTAATTGTTCATCTATTTTAATTAGTTTTCTAGCTCTTTCTTTTTTAGTAGCATTATCTAATTGATTTGGCATTGTATCAGCTTTAGTACCTTTTCTATTAGAATAAGGAAATACATGTATTTTAGAAAATTTAACTTTTTTACAAAAATCAATACATTCTAAAAAATCTTCTTCTGTTTCTCCTGGAAAACCAGTAATAACATCAGTAGTCAAATTAATATCAGGTCTAGCATCTCTTATCTTATTTATCTTTTCTAAATATTCTTCTTTAGTATATTTTCTATTCATTAATTTTAAAATCTTGCTAGAACCTGACTGTAGTGATACATGTAAATGTCCACATAATTTATTATTAACTTTTAATTCATTAATAAATTTATCATTTATTTCAGTTATTTCTATACTAGATACTCTAATTCTTTTTAATTTATCATTTTTAGATATTTCTCTAATTAAATCAGTTAAATCATATTTGCCTGTTTCTTTACCATAAGCTCCAGTATTAATACCAGTAAATACTATTTCTTTATAGCCTTTTTCTACTAAATTATTTATTTCTTCAACTGCTTCATCAAACTTTTTACTTCTTATATTTCCTCTAGTATAAGGAATAATACAATAAGCACAATAATTATTACAACCATCTTGTATTTTTACAAATGCTCTAGTTTGATTAAAACTATTAATTGTCATATCTTCAAATTCTAATCTTTTAGTATCACTAAAATAAATATATTTTTCTTTAGAATCTATATAATTATTTATTAATTCTACTATTTTAGATTTATATTTATTACCAATAAGAATATCTATATCTAGATCATTTAGTTCTTCTCTATGATTCTCAGCGGTACAACCGCATACTAGTAAGATACAATTCTTATTATCTCTTCTAATATTTCTAATCATTTTCTTACTTTTATTATCAGCAGTATTAGTAACACTACAAGTATTAATAACAACTATATCTGCATCTTTATAATCATCACAATTAACAAAATTGTTATTTAATAATTGTTCTTTAATAAATTCAGATTCATAACTATTAACTTTACAACCAAATGTAATAATACTAAATTTCATAATAATTACTCCTTTCAGCATTGATATAATAACACAACAAATAAGATAATGCCTAGCATTATCTTAACTTAAATTAATAAAATCTATAATAATATACATTATTATTAATATTACAATACCAATTAATATTGGTTTACTTTTTTTAGATATATCAACTTTTTTCTTAACTTCTTCAGGAGGAAGTTCACCTTCCTCTAACAGTCTGATAGATTGTATACCTAAATATTTATTTTTACTTATATCTTCTTTAGTAGTTAACACAAAAGTAGAAGTATCTCCTATTTCTCTAAATAATACATCGTCTGGTAATTTAGAGAAGAATAAGAATACACATAAATCTGCACAAGCTCCTTCAAGATTAAATACAGATAATATTAATAAAGCATAATCACCTAATATAAAACTTATTATTAATGTAATAACACCAATAATAGTAAACGGAGCCATTAATGATAACATAGCATTCTTTTTTGTAATATCATTATTACATTTACAAAAGAATAATCCTTTTTCTAATACACATCCATAAGATATGTTTTCTTTCTTAGCTCCACCAATTATATAGAATGTTCCATGTATTATTTCATGTAATACAAACCAAAACATTATTGCTACAATTAATACGCTCATAGGATAAGTATCAAAACCGAAATTACCATCAAAATTACCAGTTAATATATCAAATTTGAACATAAAGAAAAGTATACCTACTAATACAATAAAGTATACAATTCCTACAATATTCATAGTAACTAAATTATATTTAATTTCATAACTTTTTTGTTTATCCATTTAAATCACCTAATCTAATAAACCTTTTAAAGCATCTAAGAATTCTTCTTCATGTTCATATTGATTATTCTCAACTTTAGAATTTAATGCTTTCTTAATAGGATCTAATTCAATACGACCAGTTTTTTCTAAATCAACTTGTTTAATATCAACATCAGGATTTGGTTTATCCATATCTTGATATTCAATACTAACATTATCATTTTGTTTTACTAATTCGTCATAACTAATTATAGCTTTTTCTTCTTGTTCTACTTCATAAGGAGTCATATCAACTACTTTAGGTTCTAGATTACTTAATTTATCAGTTAATTCTCTTAAATTATCATCTGTTACTTTTTCTCCACTTAATTCACTTAATGTGATACCTTCTACTTCATCGTCATTATCTTCATCATAGTCATAGTATCCATCATCAACTTCTTCTAATCTTACATCCATTAGAGCATCGTCTTCACCTGGATTAGGTTCTTCTAATCTTACATCCATTAGTGCGTCATCTTCACCTGGATCAGGTTCAACCATTGTTACATTCATTAATGCATCTTCACCTTTATATGAAGGTAATTCAATATCAGAAGGTAAAGTTTTAACACGCATTGCAACCATTGTTTCAGCAAGTGTTGGAGCATCAATTTCTAAATTAGATTCTCTTTCTGCTTTTAATTTTTCCATTGATTCTTCAACAGTTGGTTCTTCTTCCTCTTCAGATTTTGGACTTTCTTCTACATCAGAATCAGACATTTCATCATCATCAAAATCAACAATAGGAATTGTAGAAGTATATTGAGTTTCAGACTTATATTCAGGAATATCCTCAACTAAACCAACAGGTCTTAAAGTTTTACGATTATCAAATAAACCTTCACTAACTATTGTAGGTTTTTCAACTTCCTTTTCAACATCTTCCTCTTCAGGTTCTTCTTCATCTTCTTCAACATCAGTTGATTCATGCATCTTTTCTAATGTTTCAGCAAGTGTTGGAGCATTTATTTCTAAATCTTTTGGTTCATCTTCTTCAGGTTCTTCCTCTTCTTCAGGATTATCTTCACCAAATATATCTTCCTCTTCTTCCTCAATTACAGGAACTGGTTCTTCATCTTCTTCAACATCAGATGATTCGTGCATTTTTTCTAATGTTTCAGCAAGTGTTGGAGCATTTATTTCTAAATCTTCATTAGCTTCTGATAAATCACTAATTTCTTTTTCTTCACGCATTAAAGCCATAGTTTCAGCTAATGTAGGTGCTTCTATTTCTAATTCTTTATTTTCTTTTTTTACATTTTTATTAGAATATTGACCAATAATATTTAATATTTCATCTAAATTTGGTTTAACTTTTTCTTCTTTAACTTCTTCTACTACTGGTTCTTCTACCTTAATTTCTGGAGCCTCTATTTCCTCATCTATTGCTTCATCATTATTAGTAACAATATTTGGAATAAATGCATCTATTTTAGCTTCTAAATCTTCATTAGCTTCTTCCACAACTTTATCTGGAAAGAATGAATCAATTTGATTAACTAAATCTTTATCTTCAGCTTCACCTATAGATCCAGGAACAGGATTATAATCTTCATCCATATTAGGAGCAATAGAAGATAATACATTTAATCCCATATCAGCTTCAGCTTTTTCTTCTGCTGCATCAACAAAAGAAGCTTCTTCTCTTGTAATTTCATCAGCAATTGGTTGTATTCCATTACTAGTTGGTGTAGAAACAACTTCCTCATTCTTAGCAGCTTCAGCATCCATACTTTGTTTTTTAAATATAGGATTACTCAACATACTTTCAGGCATAACAACAGTATCAGTTATTTCATCTGATTCTAATACTCTCACCTTATCAATTTCATCGCTATGTTTTTCCATAGGGGCTACTGTTTTTACAGGTTCATCTTCTACAATTTTCTTTTTATTCTCATTTCTAATTAATATTATCATCACAATAATGACAACAACTAACACTCCTAATATTGAGAAAAAAATTGTATTAGAACCTGTAATTGTATCAATTATGGAGTTTATCATACTATCACCCTTTATTCTTATATTATAATAACATATTTATTTATTAATTTATAGTATTAAGCAACAATTATATATGGATTATCTTTTGTACCATTACCTTTAACTTTAGCAGTCATACCTATATTAATTACAGGCCTTATATTATATTCTGAATTTAATAATATACCAACTCCAATAGAACCAGTATCATTAACATTCATTATAGTAATAGTATTATCTACATTTTTAGATAATATACTAGATGTTAAATAACTATTTCCATTATATAAATAATAATCAGTATTATTTTCTTTACTAGCACCAGCATATATAACTTCATCTATACTTGGTAAACCAACCTTAGCTTTAGTAACATCATTACTACATTCTAATGAAGGTTTTTTACTAACCATTACTCTATCATACACAGAAGAATAATTATGATTATTAACTAAATTATCAAATACATTTTCAATACAATAACTACCATTAATAATATATGAATCATAATCGCTCAAATTATTATTATACCATTCATCTAATATAGGTTTTATTGTAGCAGTATTTAGATCTAATAAACTTTCTAAAGTAACTTCTCCTTCAATACCATTAGTATTAAATGCTGCTTTAGTAGATATTGGTTCATCTAATATTATTCTTACAGAACCATCACCATTAATTCTAATAATTCTAAAATATAAATCATTTATCTTAAAATAGTTATTATCAACATTTCCTCTAAATATATAACTAACACCATCATTATCTCTAGTACTAATTAAACCTTCATTAGTATCAGCTATCTCACTACCAATATTAGTTTTTTCCTTATTAACAGTATTATCTAATAATATAATATCTGAAAATATTCTATTAGTATTAGATTCATTAATAACATTAATATTAAATGATACTTTATTATCACTAGCATTTATTAATTTAATTTTAAATCTTTTAGTAGTATTACCAGGAATAATATCTAAATTAACAACATTATTAGTATCATCAAATTTATCTAATTCATAAATAGTATTATCTTCTTCATCTAATATAATCATACTAATATTTTTATCTGTTTTAACATCATTAATTTGAATTGTATAATATACTTTATTACTATCCATATTAGTAATAGATACCGGATATTCAGGATTTAATTCTGTAGTAGATATTTTATTACCATTAAGATAATTAATTACTAAACTTCCTTCATTTACTACTATAGCAACAGCCTCTTCAGCTTCCTTTTTATTATTTATTTTTTTAATAATAAATATAGTAAAAAAGACAAATAAAAAAAATACAATTATAATACCAGTAATAATTAATACTTTTTTCTTGACACTAGAATTTGTCCCCATATTACTCACCTATTATTCAAGTTTATTATATCATATTAAAAAATAAAAAAAAATAGAGAAATCTCTATTTTTTACTTGATATTGTTTTTTCAATTACCATTTTAATTTTTTCTTCACTAAATGGTTTATTTAACATATCTACTATTTGATAATCAAACGCTTTAGCTACAGCAGTTTTATCTTGTTCACCACTTACTATAGTTACAGGCATTTTATCAACTAAATCATGTTCTTTTATATATTCTAATACTCCATATCCATCAACTTTTGGCATATTAAGATCTAACAATATAGCACCAATTTTATTATCATTTTCATGTTGTTTAATAATATCAATTGCTTCTTCTCCATTTGATGCAAATTGTAACTCATATGGAATATCAAATAACTTCTTAACAAAAGCTCTTATTATTTCAGAATCATCTGCTACTAAAATAATATCTTCTTTATATAAAGTTTCAGGTTCTTCACCAGTATCTGATTCATCTAATGTTTCTATCTCATCAGAAACATTCTTAACATCACTATTAGATACTTCTAATACCTCTTCTTCCTTTTTAGGAACTTGTTCTTCAACATGTTTAAACTTTTCTTCAGTATTTTTAGATTCTTCTTCTAATTTTTTAGCTTCTTCTTCTAACTTCTCAGTTGCTTTTTCATCTTCATCATTAAAATAATCACTCATAATATTATTAATATTCTCTGCTTCACTAATTAAAGCATTATAATTATTTCTAACATATAAAATATTATTAGCTTTAGCTTGCTCTTCATGAGCAGCAGCTATTTCTGCTAACTTAGTGAAACCAAAATATTTAGAATCACTCTTTAATGAATGAACATATATAGCATAATTAGGCATATCTGCTTCTTCATAACTCTTTTTAATATCATCTAACTTTTTAACAAAATTTCTTTGAAACTCTTCTAGCATAGAGTTATAAACTTCTTCATCCCCCAAAAGTTCTATACCTGCATCAACATCAATATCATTTTCTTTTAAGAAATTAATTGTTTTCATAGATATACCTCCTTATCTTATACTTCATTACTATTACTATTTTCTAACATTTCCTTTAAAGTAGCATCTAATTCATCCTTATGTAATGGTTTAGCTATATATCCAGCAAAATGACCAGCATCAAGTTTTTCTTGTACCTCATCTTGACTAGAAGCAGTTAGCATTACTACAGGAGTATTAAATCCTTGAATCTTATCTAATTCCATCTTAGTATGAGTACCATCTAATTCAGGCATCATTTCATCTAATAGAATTAAATCATATTTAGTATTTTGACATTCTTGAATAGCTTCCATTCCACTACTTACAGCTTTTACTTCATAATTATAAGCCTTTAAGAAATTTAAAGCTAATTTATTATTTAATTCATTATCATCTACTACTAATATCTTTTTAACTGCATTTGCAGTATCTACTTTATCTAAAGGAACTACTTCTTTTTTAGTTTCCTCAGTAGTATTAGAAATAAATTTCTTAATTACTCTTTCTAAATCATGTTTAATAATTGGTTTAGATAAATAATCATTAAATCCAGCAGCTAGATACTCTTCTTTCATACCATCAATTGCATTAGCAGTTAATGCTATAACTGGAGTACTAAATGCAGACATCTTATTTAATTCAACTAAAGTTTGTTTACCTGTCATTTTAGGCATCATATCATCCAATAATATTAAATCAAATTTATTTTGTTGAACAATATCAATACATTCAAAACCACTAGTACATGTTTCAATATTGAAATTATATTTAGATAATAATGTTCTAGCAACTTTTAAGTTCAATTCATTATCATCAACGATAAGTACTTTAGCTCCATTAACATTAAGTAATTTTTCGCTACTAACTTGTTCAACTTTCTTCTCTCTAGGTTGAGTAGATACTATTCTTTGATCTAAAGAAATAGTAAATCTAGAACCTTTACCATATTCAGATTGAACAATAATTTTACCATCCATTAACTCAATTAACTTCTTAGTAATTGCAAGACCAAGTCCTGTACCTTCAACAGTTAATGAATTTTCAACATTTAATCTATCAAATTTATCAAATATCTTAGGTAACATTTCTTTCTTAATACCTATACCTGAATCATCTACAGATATAATTAATCTACAAACATTATCTTTCATAACACTTGATACTTTAAAATCAATAAATCCTTGTTTAGTATACTTAACAGCATTAGTTAATATATTTAATATAACTTGTTTTATTCTTTGACCATCACCATATAATACTGTAGGTACAGTAGGATCTATACTTACTCTAAAGTCTAATCCCTTATCTCCAATTCTTGCTTTAGTTAAAGCAATTAATTCATTGAAGATATCTTCTGGATAGTAATCTTTATTAACTATTTCTAATTTATTAGCTTCAATCTTAGATATATCCAATATACCATTAACTATATCTAATAAATTATCAGAAGCCATAATAATATCATTAACTTTTTCTCTAGATTCTGGTAATAATCTATCTTCTTTTAATGCTTGAGAGAAACCAACAATTGCATTTAATGGAGTTCTAATTTCATGAGACATATTAGCTAAGAATTCACTCTTCGCCATATTAGCTTTATCAGCTTGTTCTCTAGCCAATTCAACTTGTTCTAATAACTTAATATCAGGATTCTCTATTGTAAAGAACATTATAAATGTAACTAATGCTTCAACAAAAGTATTTAATAATATTTCAGGATGATTATATTGAATCATAACAGAAACAAAACCAAAAATTAATAACACATATAAAGGAATATATTTTTTATTTTTCATATTTTTATAGTTAGAAATTAGTCTGAGTAACCATACAATAACTAATATAAAGAATGAAATCATTGCTGAATTTACAGCTGAGCCATATGAGTAAACCTTTGTAGCATCATCACTATATTGAATTGGTAATATAAAAAGAATCACTAAAAAAACAATAAAAAATATTGACAATAACACAGTATCAGTAGAATCTCTTTTATCCTTAACAGAAACTTCTATTTTTTCATTAGTTTGATTACAAACTATAAATAAATATTTAGAAAAGATTACATTCCACATTAAATAATATACTAGTAACCCTTTTGTAGCAATTAATGTAAGCAACTCATAATCACCACTACGAGGAACTAAATAAATGCAAGACATTTCAATTAATAAACCTATAGGAACTATAATTAATAATAATCTATAAAAATTATTCTCCTTTGATCTATATCTTTTCTTTGAAAAATAAACAATTGCTGTTATCATCATAAAGATAAAACTGGCAATTAGTAACCATATCATATTCATAAATTAACCACCTATTCTTCTACTTTATAAGTATATCATCATTTTATTTTTTCTTCAATCAAAAAATGTAACATTTCTGTTACATTTATTTTTTCAATTTTTTAGAATTTGAAGAAGCAATTAATCTATCATAATAATCTTCTTCTAATTTTTCTAAATCAATTTTTGTACTTTGTTTCATAGGAAATTTATCAATTGCAATTATATCTTTTGGTCGCATATACTCTGGTAATTCTAAAGAACATTTTTCATAAATTGTTCTTTCAATTACTTCATCATAGATAACTCCATGAACTAATTCAACAAACACAACTGGTTTCAAAATATATTTTTTATCTGGTACAGTAACAATTTCACATCTAAATACTTGTGGAATTTCTTCAACTACTCTTTTTATTTTATCTGGTATTAGTTTAGCAGGCATTCCATTTTCATCTTTAACCATATCAATTCTTCTAATACGTCCATCTATAAAAATTTCCCCACGTTCATTAATATGAGCTAAATCTCCAGTTTTATACCATAATAAACCATTTTCATCTCTTTCTATTACTTCTTGAGTTTCTTGTGGTTTATTCAAATATCTATCCATTAGAGATGGACTAAATAATAATAATTCACCAGTTTGATTAGCACCCAATTCTTCTCTTGTTTCTATATCAACAATTTTTGCTTTATTACCTAATAATGGAGTACCAACACTTTCCATACTGAAATTAGCAATTCTAGAATAAGAGAAACCACCAATTAATTCAGATGAACCATAACCTTGTGTAACTTTTATATTTCCACCATTTCTTCTAATTAAATCATTAACTTTATTTTGTACTTGAACAGAAAGGAAATCTCCACCAGCTGAAATAGACTTTAACATAGACATATTTAATCCTTCTATTCTTCTATCTCTAGCCATATCTTCAACATATGTTGGAACAGTATCCCAAAAACTAAAATTATATCTTATAAAATCCTTATGAACTTTTTTTGAATTAAATACAGGATTTAATGCAACTGTCATATTAAAGTAAAAAGGAGTATGAATACTATTAGTTAATCCATAATAAATCCAAGTAGGCAGAGTATTAAAAATAACATCTCTAGGTTCAAACGAATCTTCTGAAATACCCTCTAATAAAGCAACAGCATTCATTGCTCTATCTGTTGCAACAACACCTTTAGATGTACCTGTTGTACCACTTGTATAAGCAACACTACAATCAGCACCAGATTTATAATATGCCTCTCCTATTGCTGGAACATAAGATTCATCTTTTTTAACAACATCTTCCCATTTATGTGCTCTAGGATCATCTTTAATCTTAAAACCTTTTGTTTTTAATAAAGATATTAATTCGAAAGCAAATTTATCCATATTAATACCATATGGTAAAGATGTCTTTAAAGAACTATAAATAACTGTATCAATAGATGTTCTATCTAAAGCTTGTTGCATTCCCTTACTATAAAAAATATCCATAGTAATATATTTTCTTATATTATTTTCATTAATAATATTAATTAAATCTTCTTTACCATATAATGGATTTATTAAATGAGCTACTGCTCCTATTTTACTACAAGCATAAAAAGCAACAATACCTTCTGGTGTAGCAAGTTCACTAATTAAAATATGCTCTCCAGGTTTAACACCCATCTTTTGTAATTTTTTAGAAAGGATATCTATTCTTTCAAATAATTCGCCATATGTAATTAATGAGCCAAAATAATTAATTGCATAATAATCTAACTTATCTTTATTAACTTCATAAATAAGTTGATACACACTTAAATCAGGTAAAGCTTTTATAACTTCTAATCCATCTTGGATTTTACAAATCTTTTCTTTTAATTCAACCAAATCTTGTCTCTTCATATTATCCCCTCGAATACAATAATATTTTACCATCTTTTTTATTTTAACGCAAAATTAACTATATATATAGTGTTTTTACAATTTCTTGTCATTGAAACTATCTATTTTATTCTCTAATATATCTATTTTATCTACAGAATGTACTAGTATAGAATAACTAATTATACCAATAGCAGCATAAGCTGCTGTTTCTTTAAAACTAAAAGGTGCTATCTTTATTAATAAATAACTAGCAATACTTGTAAAAGATAAACATAATCCTACAGTACATGATAAAACACTCATATATTTTAATATCTTATATATTATTATCTTTCTTTTAATATTTAATAATTCTCTCTTATCCATATATATCCCTCTAAAAAGAAAAGCAACTATTTCTAGTTGCTTAACCCCTTTTTTCTTTTTTTAACCCTTTTATTCTTTTAGCAAGATCGGCTCTTGTTGGGATATATAATACCACTTATAACTTTTTTGTCAAATATTTTCGTTTGATATAACTAATTATTATAGCAAAAACACATTTTATTATTCTTTTTCTATTATTTTCATTGCAACTTTAATACCATCTACAGCAGCAGAGGTAATACCTCCTGCATATCCAGGTCCTTCTCCACAAGGGTATACTCCTTTAATAGAACATTCTAAATCTTCATTTCTATTAATAGTTACAGGAGAAGAAGATCTTGTTTCTACACCAGTAAGGATTGCATCCTTATTAGCAAATCCTTTAATTTTTTTATCAAAAAATTTAATACCTTCTTTAATAGTTTCAGATACAAAATCAGGTAATATTTGATTTAAATCAGCAAGTGTATAACCTGGTAAATATGAAGGTTTAATACATCCTATCTTAGTTGAAGGAATATTTTTCAAGAAATCTCCTACTCTTTGTACTGGTGCATTATAATTAGAACCACCTAATTCAAAAGCATCTTTTTCTAATTTTTCTTGAAAATACATTCCTTCTAATGGGTTGTCTCCATCAAAATCATCTGCAGTTATATTAACTAATAATGCACTATTAGCATTTTCTTTACTTCTATCAAATAAAGACATTCCATTAGTAACTATTCCACCTTCACAAGAAGAAGATGCAATAACTTCTCCCCCAGGACACATACAGAATGTATAACAATCTCTACCAGTTTGAACATTATGATAAGCTAACTTATATTCAGCTGGAGTTAATTTTAATTTTGTTTCAGTACCATATTGAGCTTCATTAATCATTTCTTGTTTATGTTCTATTCTCAAACCTACAGAAAAATTCTTTCTATGCATTACAACATTATGATCTAATAACATCTTAAATGTAGATCTAGCACTATGACCAATAGCTAATACTAAAGCATCAGTTTCAAATTCTATTTCTTTATTAGTAATTATCTTTAAATGATTATCTTCTTCAATAATATCAGTCATTTTAGTATCAAAATAATAAGTTCCACCACGAGATTCAATATAATCTCTAATATTTCTAACTACTGTAATTAAATAATCAGTACCTACATGAGGATGAGATTCATATAACACCTCACGGGGAGCACCAAATTCATAAAAATAATTTAATACCTTTCTTATATAAGGAGAAGATATACCTGTAGTTAATTTACCATCAGAGAAAGTTCCTGCTCCCCCTTCTCCAAATTGAACATTACTACATCTATTTAAATATCTATTATTTTTAAATTCTTCTACATCTAATACCCTTTTCTCTACATGAGAACCTTGTTCTATAATAATGGGTTTATACCCATTATCTATTAGAGTTAATGCACAAAACAATCCTGCAGGACCTGCTCCTATTATAATAGGATTATATTTACTTTTTCTTTTCTTATTAACAACTATATCATCTACTTCATTAATAGATTTTATATTAGGATATTTATTATCATCTTTTACTTTAATATTAACAGAATAGACATAATGTACATTAGATTTATCTCTAGCATCAATAGATTTCTTTACTATTTCAAAATCTTCAACATCTTTAATATCAATACTATTCTTTCTAATAGCTTTAGATACTACGTCTACTTCTTCCGAATCTTCATATATTTTAATACCATCTATTCTTAACATAGTAATCACCTATTATAATTATACATAAAAAAAAGTGATTATTAAATCACTTTGTATCACTATTTACAATAGTACCTACCTTTTTGCCTTCAACTACTTTCTTTAAATTACCTTTTTTATTAATATTAAATACTATTATAGGTATTTCATTATCCATACATAAAGTAGTTGCTGTAGAATCCATAACATTAATATTTTTATCATTTAATACATCTAAATAAGTTAAATGTTCTATCTTTTTAGCATCATCATACTTTTTAGGATCTTTATCATATATATAATCTACATTAGTAGCTTTAAGTAAAGCATCAGCACCTATCTCATTAGCTCTTAGGGCTGCACCAGTATCAGTTGAAAAGAATGGCGATCCAGTACCACAACCAAATATTACTACTCTCTTATTATTTAAATGTTTAACAGCCCTATCTTTTATATAATATTCAGCTATCTGACGCATTTCTACACCAGTTTGTACTCTTACTTCTACTCCAATTTGTTTAAAAGCATCACCTAAAGCTAAAGCATTCATAGTAGTACCTAACATACCTATATAATCAGAAGTACATCTATCCATTTGTTTATTACTTCTACCTCTCCAGAAGTTTCCTCCACCTACTACAATACCTATTTCAGTACCTAAATCATAAGATTCTTTAATATCCTTACATATTTCTAATACTTTTTCAAAATCAATACCATGATCTTTACTACCAGCTAATGATTCTCCACTTAATTTTAATAATATTCTTTTATATTTCATAATACCTCCAAAAAAGGGAACTTTAAAAAAAGTTCCCTATACAATATAAATAGTAGTAATATCACAAACAAATAAATTATTCATAATATCACCTCTTTAAAATATATTAATTTAAATAATAAATAAAATCAATTGTTATTATGCAACTTTGCTATAACTTTTTGTTTTAATATGTTTATGAAAAACTTGAGTCTCTCTCAATAACTCTTTTTCATAACTATGTTTTAAATTTATTAAATCTAATCTTAATTTTCTAATTTCATCAATTTTTTGATTATATTTATAAAAACTTATTGTAGCTCCAGAAGCTGTTAAAACTCCTGTTGTTACTGGTGCTAAAACACCATATCTAGATATACTTGATAATGCAATTAAAGACATTGCTGTACATAAAGTACCACCTGTCAAATATACATTTCTTAATGTTTTAGCAGATTTTAATTCATCTCTAGCATCTAACATTTGCATATATAGGTTGTCACTTTTCATAGTCGTTCACCTCACTTGTGTGAAGTATTCTAACATGTCTTATTATTCAAGTCAAAGAAAAAGAGGTTTAAACCTCTTATTTACCAAATGTGATTTGTGGTTGTCCAGAAACTACCATATCTATTTCAGCAAAATTATCTAATTCTTGTTCACTATATCCAAAAGTTCTTAATAAGTCTCTTGATTCAGGAGTTAAAGAACGATCATCTTTTGCAAAATAAGCATTAATTTCTAAGGCATTTGTATCTTGTAATCTATAGTATAAATCTATAGATCTTCTTATATCTTCTTTACGATAGTCATCACCAGCTGAGAAGTATGCAGAATCAGTACCACCAGTATAAGCACCTTGATATGCAAATGAATTTTCATATTCATTATTTCTTCCAGCCATATTATCCATAGCAATATTATAATGATTCATTAAATCAGTTATATTAGCAATTACTTCATCAACAGTATTACCTACTAAATCAACTTTAATCATTTGTCCTTGGTAATTAAATACTAAGAATACTCCATTATCAGTATATCCAACATGTGGAACAGATGATAAACTTCTATTATTAACATTTAATCTACTTTGAGCAATATTTGATAATTGAGCTAATAAACCATTTTTAACTGTTTCACATCCAAATAAAGTATAAGCATCAATTACTGCTTCATTAGTCATATTATTAGCACAGAATTGATCTACGTTTCCTCTATTAGCTTCTCCAATATATTCAAAATATTTTCCATCTAAATCAAAATTAGCAATTTCATTATATGAAGTATTTGAATATTCATTTGGTCCTGGATTAAATCCATTTAATACATCAGATAATTCTAATGCATGTTCAACAGTTTCTACGTTTATTACACGATTAGTTTGATTAGAGAATAATCTATCGATTGCTTCTGCTTCAGCAACTCTAGTAGCTGTTCTATCCTCAGCAACATTGATATCACCAATAATAGTAGTATCATCTACGTGAGCATAAACAGGTGTTGCGCTAAATAATAATGCACCAGCAACAACTAATGCAGGTAAAGTTTTCTTTAATGATAATTTACCTTTTTTTGCAATGCCATCATAAAACTTTAAATTTTTTGCCATAATTAACATATTTCCTTCCTTTATGGCGTCTATTCTACATTTATTTATATAATTTGTCAATTTTATTCAACAAAAAAACAGGAAAAATCCTGTTTATAACCATATACCATATGTTATTGCAATCATAGCAACAATTAAGCCTACAATATAGAAGGCTTTTACTATATCAGTTTCTACCCATCCACATTGTTCAAAATGATGATGCAAAGGTGCCATTTTAAATATTTTTTTCTTAAAATATATAATAGAAATCATTTGAATTAATGAAGATAATGTTTCTACTACAAAGACAGCACCTACTAATGCTAGAGATAACTCATGCTTAGTAAGAATTGCTGTTGCTGCTAAAGCACCACCTAAAGCTAAAGAACCAGTATCTCCCATAAATATTTTAGCTGGATGAGAATTAAATACTAAGAATCCTACTAAAGAACCAACTAATACGAAACAAAAAATACCAACCTCAGTATAACCTTCCATCCAAGTAGCATTCCAAGCTAACAACCCATATGCTAAAAACGCTATTGCAGATAATCCCCCTGCTAAACCATCTAATCCATCAGTTATATTAACTGCATTACTAGTACCAACTAATAAAAATAAAATAAATAAACCATATAACCAGCCTAACCTTATATCTAAACCAATTAAAGATATATTTAACGAAGGATCTCCACCATTTTTCATATATATATAGAAGAATATTAATGCAATTATTATTTGAGCTAATAATTTAAATAGAATAGATAATCCTCTATTATTATGAAATTTTATCTTAATTACATCATCTATAAAACCTAATAAACCATATAAACTAAATACTAATAATATAATTAAAGTAGTATAAGATATATCTATACTTCCTTTAAATTTTAATAATAATAAAGTAATAATAGTAGGAATAATAAATATTAATCCTCCTAGAGTTGGTGTTCCATTTTTAGCTTGATGTCTTTCACCTATAGTTGCACTAACTGTTTGTCTTATTTTTAATCTTTTTAATATTGGAATTAATATTAAACCTGCAACTAATGAAAGAATAAAACCAAGCATCATTGCCATAGCTGCTTTAGCAAGTATTAGCATATAAACACTCCCTTCCCTATAAAATTATACTACAATTTTAACTTAAATCATTTCAATTTAGTAATTATTTGACATTTATATGACTAAAAGAGGATTAGTTAACTATCCTCATTATTATCAGGTTCTTGTTCACCAATCTCATTACCAGTAGCTTCATCTATCTTATGTTCAACATATTTGTCTCCATCTTTAACTTTAACTGTATATATTCCACTACTATATGAAACAATAAATGCTTTATTAGAACCAGTATATTCTGAAGAATTTAATGTAATAACATTATTATTAATCTTCTCTCCAGTAACATCATATATATTTAAATTATTAGAATTATTAACAGTAACAAAATAATTATTATTAATTTCTATAAATTTAAAATTATCATTTACTAATTTCTTAGCATTACTATCATAAATAGTATACTCATTACCATTAGTTTTACCTTTAAATAAAGTATTCTTATCATTATATTGAACTATCTTATCAGCATATTCAGCACTAGTATTACTATCACTTAACAATACCCATTTACCACTCTCTTTTTGAGCTAAAATATATTTACCTAATTTTTCCATTTGATTATATTCAAAATTATATATTTTAGTAACTTGAGTATCAGTTATTTGAACCATACCAAATTTGCCTTTTTTATTCTTAACAACTACTTTAAATGTTCCTTCAACTAATGTAGAATCATTACCTTCATTAGAATAAGTATTAACGGAAGAATAAGATCCTATAGATTTTTTATCATTTAAATCATATAAATTAACTGAATCTCCATCTTTAATAAATGCAAATCTAAAATTCATAATTGGAATTACATGAGTACCAGTAATACTTGTCATTTCATTATCTTCATAAATAGTATCAGATGCAGGATAACAAGTATCATAATCATCTCCTACAGTTCCCATAAAATTCTTATTAGTACAACTATAGAATCCTATAACAGTTTCTTTTTGTTCATCATTATAAAAATATAACTTCTTATCTAAATAATTAACATATTTATGTTTCTTATTAATCTTTACCGGTGCTATTTCTAAATTAACAAAAGTAGGATCATCACTATCTTCTTCATATACAGCAATAACTACATTACCTGAACCTAACTCCATAGTATAACTTATTTTCTTCTTATCTAATTTACCATCTTCATCATAAGTATAAGTTCTAACATAATTACTATTCTTTAAAGTAACTCCCTCTTCTGTATATTTATCATCATCTGTATCTTTAACTATTAGTTTTAAACCATCTACTACAGCCATATATCCATCTATAACTGAAGCAAAATCATGATCTACTTCTAATATCTTAGCTTTATAATCATATACTAAATATCTCTTATCTTTTTTAACAACTATTAAATCTTTACTATAATCAGTTATTACACCTTCACTAATAGGATTACTTAATACTTTATTACTCTTATCAATAATAAAATAGCCCTTATTATTTTTAGCTACTAAATTATCTGCATAACTAATCATACCCAAATAACTATATGTAGGTTTAATTAAATCATTAACTTTATTATCTCTTATTTCTATTAAACCATAATTGCTTTGTACATCTTTAACTATATAATAGTTACCTTCATAAGCTTTTACTTCATGATAAGATCCAATTATTTCTTTCTCAGATAAAGAATATAAATTTACAGTATTTTCACTTTCACTCTTTTTATCAACTATAAATACAAATTCATTATCTACAACTGGTATTCTTTGAATTTTATCTTCACCTTTAGAATCTAAATATCTAGCTACATCAAAATCATCTCTATTACTATTAACAGCAACATAACATAACTTTTCATCTTGATTCTTACATTCATATTCACCAATTTCTTTTTCAGCTTCATCTAATATATATAATTTACCATCTTTATAATAGAAATTATCAACAATTGTAGGTTTAGCCTCATCAGTAGTTCCTTCATTTTTAGTTTCTTCATTTTTAGGACGTAATAAAACAATTAAAAGAACAATTATCAATATTAAAATAATACCAATACAAGAAAATAATAATATTTTTTTCTTCTTAGGCATTTCTTTTATCTTAGCAAATAAACCTTTCTTTTTAGGTTCTTCTTCCTCTTCAGATTCTTCTTTAGCTTTTTCCTCTTCTTTAAGAATCTTTTCAGCTTCATTAATATTCTTTTCAGCTAAAGCTTCTTCTGCCTTTTCAGAATCTTCTTTATTAAGTTTCTCTTCCTCAATTTGTTTATATTTCTCTTCTCTAGACTCTATTTCATTAGTAATATCATCTTCTAAATATTTATCACTTCTAGTTTCTAACTCTTTTAAAGTCTTAATTGGTTTAGTATCTTCTAAATTATCTTTCATAATACCACTCCTACTTTAATAATTATAACATAATTTTTAAAATTAAAAATATTTTTATGCTATAATAATATAGGTGATAATATGAATACAATAGAAGAAAAACTAAATCTTCCTAAAATAACAAATCTAACAGATGAAGAATGGAATATTATTTATCAAAATATAGAATTAAGAAACCTATTTTTACAAAGAGTTAAAGAAGGAGCTTCTATAGATTTTTATAATATGCCAGAGGAATTAATAAGATTATTACTTACTCCAGAATATTTTATTTATATATTAAATTCACTAAAAAAAGATGAACCAGATGAATACCTACACTATTTTTGTGAAGAATTTAATGATAAAACAAGACAAGCTATTGAAACAGAACTAGGTAGCGGTTTATATGAATTTTTAGTAGATTACTATAATAAAAATAAACAAGAAATATTAGATTTATTCTTAGAACGCCATGAAAAATTATATGAAATAGCTAATCCAGATATGATCCAATTAGTAATTAAAAATAATTTAATACAATGTATTCATATTATTAAAGTAGAAAATCCTTCTAAAGAATTAGAAGACTTTATTATACAAAATATAGAAGAAATAGAAGTACAATTAAAAACATATAGTAAAAGAATAGAAGATGCATGCATAGCAGCAGGTAAACCTGCTATATTAAGTAGTTTTTATAAAAAAAGCGAACGCTTAGAAGAAGAAATATTAAAAGCATTAAATGATAATAAAATAAATTGTGATCAATTAGATTACAATTTTATTAAAGAACATAAAAATCATATTGCTATAATAAAACATACTTTATCTAGTGGAAGATATTATGATTTTGATCCCAAACTCTTAAAAGAATATCCAGAATTAATTGGAATTATTCTTGAATTAATTAAAGATAAAAAAATAGATAAATATTTTTTATCTAATTGTACTGAATATCCAGAAATAGTATCTGCAATAATAGAACACTTATATTCAGGTAAAGATTTAATCTTTTTATTAAAATATGATTGGGATAAAATTGCTCCATCTTTTGATAAACATCCAGATATAATAATATCTGCTATAGAAAAAGCATATCAAAATGATGTTTCTATTGCCTATGAACTATTTTCTATTATACTTTATCAAGAAAATTATAAAATATTTGATAGTTTATTAAAAAGAATCATATCTACTTTTACATTTGATGAAATAATAAAAATATATAACTCACAATATAATGAAACCATGAAAGATGTATTATCTGAATATGAAGATTATATTAGTTTTGATATAGATTCAATACCAGAAAATTTTGATTTAACAAAACCTTATAACCCTAAAATATTATTAAAGATAATTCCTAAATTGACTTTTGAACAATTAGATAATAATAAAATATGCGAAGCTTATTATGCTACACCAGAATTAGCTGAAGCAATTATGATAAGACTTGCTGAATTAAAGAGCAATAAATTTAATTCATGTTCATATATATTCACAGATAAATTAACACCTAGAATGATAGAAATAATAATGAGAGATGATAACCCACTTAATTTAACTGCAGCGCAAAAAATAAGATTCTTACCAAATGAAATAGGAAATATTAAATTAGAATATTTAGCACAAATATTAAAGAAACACACTCATCTAAGTTTAGATGACTTTAACACAATATTAAATATTTTATTTAGTACAACATATGATGAAAATACAAATACTGTTTCTATAATATTTGATGATGAAAAATTAAAAATATTATCTACTATGCTTAATTGCGATATAGAAATAGATAATAATGTATATAAAACTATTATTGAAAAATTAAAAACTTTAGATTCATATCCTGATATAAAAGATGAAATAACTAATTTATTTAAAACATTCATATTAAAGAATAAAGAAGTTCCATTAGATTTAACTATATATTTTGATGAAGAAGTTAGAACTCATTCTACATATGATTTAAATACTTTAAGTACTAAGCCAGAAATATATGATATAGAAAGTTCAGGCTATTATATTAAATATCCAAAAGACTTTATTCAATTTGCATTAAATGCAATTCAAAATAATCAAGCAATAGATTTAAAAATATTGTATCAAATAGCTAATAAAACAAATAATAATGAATTATTAAATTATGATAATGTAACTTATAATCATAAAAAAATCTTTGATACAATCTACTCTATCATAAAAGAAGCTCCAAATGATAAAAATTACGAAAATTGCATTATTAAATGGATAAATAAAATAGATATATCCGAATTAGTAAAAAATCAACAATCAAGAATAATTAATGAAATATTTAAAAATGAAAATATATTTAGAGCATATATAGAAAAAGCTAATAATATAAATATTAATTATAATGGTTTATTATTAAATTATTTATTTTATAACTATAGTGAAGAATTTAAACCAATTGCAAGACAATTTATTATCGAGCAAATGAAAAATAGAAAAATATATAAAAGTGAAATAACACTTAGTAAACAACTATTAGAATTAAATATTCCTGAATTAGATGAATACTTAATAAACGAACATTTTCAAAATAACACAATATTTAATTGGCTATCAGATTCAACAATATATCAACTAGTTAAGAATAAACCTCAATATTATGAAGCATTTATAAATAATATTACATTAAATCCACAAATATTTAATAATTATTTAAATGTAATTCATAATTATCCAGATTTAATAAAATTATATATAGATGCATTATTAAATGAACAAATATCAGTAAGTAGATTCAATATATGTAAATTACATTTCAATCTAGATGTAATGAAAACTGTCTTAAAATTAAATCCAAGTTTTGTAAAAGAATATATAACTAGAATAGTTCATGATAATAATTTAATTAATTATGTTACTGAAGAAACATTTAACTATATGTTAAGACAAATAACTATAGAATATAATATTAATGCAGAATCATTATTAGAACTTAAAAAATTATATGGATTTAATACATTAGGTTTATTAGAAAATGAAAATATACTTAACTTATTAAGACAAGATCCAGAAACAGTAAAAAAATTCGTAGAAATATTCAAAGTTAGAAAATTAGATAGAATAACAATCGAAGCTGTTAATGATTCTCTACAACAAAATATATATACTATAGAAAATCCTGAAGAAATAAATATATATACTAATCTATTAGAAAGAATACAACAAGGTATTACAGAAGAAGATATTAATAATTTTATTAATACAGTATGTAAAAAAGATTCTAATGGTAATTATATTTATATGTTAGAAACATTAGAAACAGAAGATCAAGAATTAAATGAATTATATAAAACTAATAAAGAAGAATTTATAAGAATATTAATTAAAAAAATACAAATAAATCAAAATATCTATGCTCCAATACTTAATATAATAACTTCTAATTACTTAGCAGAAAGAAGAAATGAAGTAACTAGAGGTGAAGACATCTTTATAGATACAGAAGTAAAATTCAGATATGATGAAAGACAACTACATGATGCTTATTTCAAATATCTTAAAGATAATGAACCATATAGAATATTAAGAGCATTAAGAAATGGATATGGTCATGGATTTGATGGAGACTATGAATTAGATAAATTAACTATTATGTATCTAACTAAACCAGATATAGAAATAGATAAAGAAAAATTAGTTCAAGTAAAAAAGAATATAAAATTCATAAAAGAAAGATTAAAAGAATTATTATATCCAGATATGACTCCTAGTGATATAGATGATAGTCATTTAGTTAATGTTAAAAGAATATTAGAATTTGATACTAGAACACCAAATATTAATGATGTTAGTAAAATTAATTTTGATATTATATTAAAATTAATTAGTGATAAAGAAAAATATGATTGTTTAATTAGATTATTAGATAAATATAAAATACTAGAATGGTCAAATTTATTTGATACTTCAATTAATAAATTAACATTAGGTGAAGGAACCCCAGAATTATATAACTTTATTAATGCATTTAGTACTATTTATGATAATGAAATTAAAATATTAAAGAGAAAAAGAAAAGAATTAATGGATGAAACCATTGCTAAGATGAAAAAGAATGGTAGTACTCAAGAAGAAATAGATAAATATATTCAATATAAAGAAAATGAACCAATAATTGTTAATATTAATTCATTTAAAATAATAAAATATAGTTCTATCTACTCTGCTATAGCTAATGGATATAAAATAGTATTAGGTTTAGAAGATTATGATCTAATTAAGAGAAACGATGAACCTAACTCGGCATTTAGAGGAACTATGATGGAACGACTAGATTATGATGCTGACTTAATGATTAAAATGATTCAAATGGATGAAGTAACAATTCCATCATTTGTAAAAAAACATAAACCAGAAGATAAAGAAAAAAGACCATTAAGAGCTATCGTTGGTTGTAAAGCAGATTCTAGAAATCTTACTCAAGGAGAAAGAACTGGAGCTTGTATGAGAGCTTATGGTCATGCTCATGATTTATTTACATTTACAAATACTGATTCTCGAGGATTCCACATAACATTTGAAGATCCTACTGATGGTAAATATATATCTAGAGTATCTGGTTTCCGAAACGGAAATACAGTATTCTTAAATCAATTAAGAGAAAGTAAAGATTTCACAAGATACTCTAATGAAGATGTAGTTGAAGCATGTAAAGATATAGCTAGAGAATTAATAGAAAGATCTAAAGATAGTGATATGCCAATAGAAAATGTCGTATGTTCTCCTTGCTATGCTCTATCAGGATATACTACTCAAACATTATCAAGATTTGATATAGGTGACGGAGTATATACTGGTTATAAAGACGTTAATCAAAATGCAGTTGTACTTGCAACTACTGGCGAAAATGGTATGGCTGTACCATTAAAACTTAATAGTACTAGTCAACCAATATATAAAACATGTAGATTACCATTAAAACATTTTGAAACTCCAAATATAGGTAACGAAGTTAAAATATTAATGCAAAGAATTGATGTATTAAGGACATCTGTTGAAACACAAGATCCTGAATATTATAAAAGTGTAGATTATGACTTTGAAATACTAGAAAATGAATTTGTTTATGCTATAATAGGACAAGATTTCTATGTTGCCTTAGATGTAAATGGAAATATTAGACATAATATTGCTGTAAAAAATGAAGATGCAATTAAAGAATATGAAGAAGCATTAGAAACCGTAGAACAATATAAAATAAATAGATCAGGAGGTCTTACTAATGGAAAACAATTATAAAAAATTAATAGGTCGTGTTTACTCTTTTGACGGAGAAGCTGGAATGATAGTATCTGATACAGGAAATTATTACTTTAATAAAAAAGATCTATTAGATAGTAAAATTAATGAAGGAAGTATAGTAGAATTTATTGGTAATACTAATGTATTTGGTAATGATAAAGATTTAGTAGCATTATATATAGATAGTTTAAATTATAATGAAGATTATAAACAATATAAGGGAAGATAATAAATATCTTCCCTTTTATAGTATCTTAATTAATATTTCATTCATTACGTATATATAATCTGGATTTATATATAAATAATCATCTTCATATATAAGTTCATTTTCTTTAATAGCTTCTTTTATATTAAATACATCTTGCACATTAGTATTATATTTATGATAGAATTTTTTACAATTAATACCTTCTAATTTTCTAAGACCTAACATTATTTCATTATACATTTGATCATATTGAGATAATATTTCTTGTTTATATAATGAAGTACCATTTATATATTTTGTAAGACTCTTAGTATTTTCATATCTAGCACCATGAACATATCCACTAGCACCTAAACCAAAGCCATAATACTCATTATTATTCCAATAAGCTAAATTATGTTTAGATTCTTTGCCTTCCTTAGCAAAATTAGAAACTTCATAATGATTATAATTCTCTAACTTTTTACATACTAAATTATACATTTCAGCATCCAAATCTTCACTAATAGGAACCATATTACTAATACCTATTTTAGTATTATCTTCAATTATTAAAGAATAAGTACTAATATGATCAGGTTTTAATTCTAATAATAGTTCAATATCTTTTTTTAAATCTTTAATTGTTTCACCAGGTATACCATATATTAAATCTACATTAATATTATCAAAACCTAATTCTCTAGCCATATTAATCTTTTCTTTAGCTTCTTCAAATGTATGAGAACGTTCCATAAATGATAATTTATTTTCATTAAATGATTCAATACCAATACTTAATCTATTAACATTATAATCTTTTAATAATTGTAATAAATATGTATTAATATCATTTAAATTACATTCAAAAGTAAATTCTTCTAATTTATCTGTATTAAATATTTTTAAAGCACTTAATAAATATTTAATATCTTTAATAGTTAAGGAGGAAGGAGTTCCTCCACCAATATATATTGTTTTTATTTCTTCTCCTTCATATTTGTCTTGTATTTCTTTTATTAAAGCATTTAAATATGGAGTTATCCAAGGTCCATTATATAAAACTTTACAAAAATCACAATATGAACAAATTGATTTACAAAATGGGATATGAATATATACACTTTCCATAACTACTCCTAAAGAATTGATGATATATCAATTTCTTTTTTATTAGATATATCTTTTATTTCTTTTTCTATTTTAATTCTTAATTCTTCATTATATTTTGGATTACTTTCAATTCCCTTTTTATACTTTAATAATTCTTCTAAACTAATATTATTCTTTTTATTTTTATAATCTTCCAAATGTAAGAAAAATAATAATACAGTAGCTTCAAATATATCATGTTCAGATGCAATACTTAAATATTCTATAGCTTTCTTTCTATCTGGTACTAATACTATATCTTCACATCCATAAAGATAAAAGTATCTAGCTAAATTATAGTACGCATAATAGCACAATATATTATAATTTATATCTAATGCTTGATTATAATAATTAAATGCTTCTCTATTATTCTTTTCTAGAATACCTAATCTATAATATTCTCCAACTCTATTACAAGCCCAAGATTCGCCTAAATCAGCACTCTTTTTATAATAATCAAAAGCCCTTTTATAATCTTTCTTTTCTTCATATATCTTACCCATATTATTAAATGAATAAGCATAATTATTATCTATTCCTATATTATAATATTCTTTAGCTTTCTCTATATCATAAGTTAAAGGATGTATTCCTTTATTATACATATTACCTATAGTATTAGATGCTGCTATATTACCTAATTCAAATGCTTTAACTATAAATTCATAGCCTTTTTCTAATTCTTCATTACTCTTACTACCTATTAAACCATTAATAAACATATTACCTATCATATTATTAGCAGCAGCATGATTATTATTAGCTGCTAATAATAAATACTCATAAGCTTTATCATATCTTGGTTTACCACTAATATATCCATAGTATTCATTCGATCCTAATTCAAAAGAAGCATAAGCATTACCATCCCTAGATAATTTCTTCATAGAATAATAATAATTAATACCTTCTCTTAATTTTAAAGATAAATACTCTTGTAATGCTGTAGAACTGATAGAAGTATCACTTAATACATTTTCTATTACTTCTCTTTTTAATTCATCTTCATATAAAGGCTGTTTCTTATAAAGAACAACAAATAATAATTCTTCTACTAAAGTTTCATATATTTTATTCTCTTTATATAAATTACTTATTTTATCTTTAGTTTCTTTTGGAACTTGTTTATCATTCTTAGATATATTATATAATTTTTTAGCTAATTCTATAGCCGAATCATTATTATTTATAAAATCTATTTTATTATTATCTATAATATGTAATTGACCATCTATAATACTTAATAAATTAATTATAATATCAGTAAATTCTTCTTTATTAGTAACATATCTTCTTTCTTTAGTTAAATATACTTGTTTATATTGACTACCTATTCCTCTACAACCTACACAATAATTATTAACAGTTGTATCATTAATATATTCTACTTCAAATAAAGTACAAAATACTTCAGACGCCTTTGCCGAAGCTTTATTCTTAGCTAATAATTTAATAATTCTAAACAAGTTACCTATACTTAAATGTTCATCATTATCATTAAGTTTTATAAATGCTTTCATATATTATCACCATCTTTATTTTAACACATATGTGGATTTAGTAAAATAGATAATAAATATCTGTGGAAATATTTTTTATAAAAAGAAAAAGTTACTAAAAAGTAACTTTTATGCATCCATTAATGGAGGTTCTTTTCTAAATTCTATTCTAATTAAATTATATACAACAGAAAGGATTGGAACACCAATTAACATACCAAATACACCAAATAATGATCCACCTACTGTAACACCTACTAATACCCAAATAGAAGGTAAACCAATTTTACCACCTACTACTCTAGGATATACTAAATTATTTTCTAATTGTTGTAATATTTCAAAGAATATTATAAACCATAAAGCTTGCATTGGGCTTACCATGAATATTAAGAAAGCTCCAATTATTAAACCAACAAAAGCACCAAATACAGGCACTAAAGCAGTAAAACCAACCACAACAGATATTGTTCCAGCATAAGGAAATCTAAATATTAACATACCTATAAAACATAGCATACCTAATATACATGCCTCTAAAGTTTGTACTTTAACAAAATCAGAGAATGTTTTATGAGCTAAACTACTTATATCACATAACTTATCATAAAACTTAGGTTTTAATAGTTTTTTCAAAACCCTTTTAACTTGATGCTCTAAATGTTCTTTATCCATTAATATATATACAGCAAAAACAATACCAATAAAAGCATTAACAATACCACTCAACAAAGACGAAGCAAAATTCCAACCAAAATCAATAAGACCATTAGAATTAGATGATAATTTATTAATTAATTCTTTACCTAATTTATTATCTTGAATATCTAAAATATTAATTTCAGTTTCTGATAAACTATATTTATTATTTATATCATTAATAGTTTCTTGATATTTAGGTAAATTATCAATAAATATTTCACCAGCATTTTGTAATTGTGGAATTAATACAGATAATAAGAATATAACAAAACCAACTACTATTAATAAAGAAGTAGTAACACTAATTAATCTTTTACCTTTCTTAATCTTTTTAAAAGGTTTCTTTTCTAATATATTAATAATAATATTTAATACATAAGCTATAACAGCACCAATTATAAAAGGTTTAGATACACTTAATACTTTATTAAAAGCTGATATTATTAAACGAAAATTAGTTAATAAAATAAATAAACAAATACCATAACTAATTAATAATAATTTATCTTTAAACTCCTTATTCATCCTTATCAACTCCTAATAAATTATAACATATCTTTAAAGCAAAAAAAATACATTGTCTGCAAACAATGTACTTTTCCGCGACACAATTAATAGCAATTCTATTGCAGTAAGAACTACCACCACTTATCGGATTTAAAAAGTCGCATTTGTATATATACCCTTAATAGCTCGATAAGAAACAAACGGGCCAATTTTTTCGACATACTCATAATCATGAAGACTACAAATATTCGGAATGAAATAGATAACCAATCATTGAGCAAGAATACCATTAAGATATCTTCTCAATTAACAATACTAGAATACTACCATAGGCAATACCTAATACCGTAAAATCAAGGGAATCACAAAATCCGAAGATAATAGACTCAACCTTGAAAGGTTACCCAAAAATCATTCTTTGGTCTACCTCTTTACTATTAAGTAATTATATTATAGCACCTAAAAAACAACTCGTCAATACATTTTTTATAAATTTTATAACTTTACTATTTATATAAAAAAATCACTAAAATCAAGCAATAAAAAAGATGATGTCTGTCAACATCACCCTTTTCCGTGGATAACATATTATATAAATAATGACAGTTTTTATACAATATCTTGTCTGATTTAAAAAGCCACGAATTCGTATGCATACCCTTAATAGCTCAGCAAGAATAACGAACATCCAATTTTATCGAAATATAATATCTTAATATACATAGTATAAAAAGAAAATTATATAACGAAATAGGAACTATAGCCAACCATTGAGCATGTCATAGAAACATGTTCAATAGGCAATAAAATTATTAGTAAACTAATAACAATATTGCGCTAGCTATAGAGAACTATTCTTTGAACATTCTCTTTACTATTAAGTAATTATATTATATCATTTGTAAAAAACATCGTCAATAATAAAAATTAAATTATTTTATTTTTACATTATTTATAAATAATAGAGGGAAAAGTTATTCTTTTCCCTCTATATTATTTTATTTTTCTTTAAAAATGATATTACATCATCTTTTGATTTACTATCTCTAAGAGTATTTATTACTTCTTTTTTATTAATTATTACTAAATTAGGTGTTCCTTCTTTATGACATAAATCAAATATTTTATAATCATCTTGAGGTAATTTATCTGTATTTAAGCGATATATTTTTACATTATTTTCTGTAACAATTTCTTTTATTTCATTTAAATATTCTTCGCATTTATAACAATTATCTCTATATATTAAGATTACTACTCTATCATCACTTTCATATAATTCATAAAATTCTTTTGATGTTATTTCTAGATTATCATAATTAACAATTTCTTTACAGAATCCATATATTCTCCTCTATCTGTAACATGTTGAGTTATTTGATTAATATCATAAGACATTCCCGGTATAGTAGTCCATTTAGTATGCTCTCTATCCCATTGTTCTTGTGTTGCAGTAGATAAAAATTCATTAAATTTAGCTAAAATATTTTCATTAGAGAGAACTATTGATCTTAGTTCTATATATCTTTCTTGCAATTCTTCAGGGAAACATTCTACTAATTTCTTAAATAGTAAACTTGAGATCCGCCGCCATAGTCGACTACTCTCTACTATATAATTTATTGTATCATTTTACATTAAAGATGTTAACTATTATAAAAAAATCATATTTATTTATTTAATTCTTCTTCTCTTATTTCTTTTAACTTTTGTTTAACTAATAATACTAATTCCATAGAAGCATTAACTTTTGGCAATACTAATAAACTATCTTGTAACTTAGTTTTTAATGATAATTCATCATTTATCTTTATAAATTCTTCTTCATAATTAAAATCTTTAATAGGATTCTCTTCTATAAAATTATCTATATATGCTTTAATATCTTGTAATACATATTCTTTTAAAGCATAATTATCCATTTCTTGTATCCCATAGTAAGCTCCTACTAAGTATTTATATGTATCTTTTAAATCCATACTATTCTCCTATAATACTCTTTAATATTTCTTTAGTCTCTTCATCTAACTTTCTAGTTTCTCTAATAATTTTAATAAGCATAACTGGATTCTTTATTTGAAGTAATGTTTTAATATTTAATTCATTAAATATATTAAATATATCATTAACTACTTTTCTTCTCTCTTCATAAGATCTATTACTTAACCATATATCTATTTTATTACCTAACTTAGTACTAAAATTACTTAATTCCTCTTTAACAAACTTATTATTATCTAATTCCCACTCTAATGGTGAATGTGCATATAAACCTCTTTTATTTGATTTATATACTTCACTCTTAATATTATATAATAACAAACCAACTATAGAATGATTTGATATAATATGTCTATATTTATTTTCAATACGTTTAAATTCATTACTATTTAATTCTTCTTCTCTAAGACCAGGACTATCTATACTAAATATTTCTTTTAACTTTAATCTATTAATAAGTCCCATATTCATAGCAGCAACTAAAGCTAAATTACCACCTTTAGAATGTCCTGATAATATAATTTTCAAATCACTTAATTTAACTACATCTTTAACATATTTAATAGCATCAATTTGCGCAGGAATAGGATATTCATAAGATAATTCACAATCTTCTTTCCAACCACTTATTAAATTATCAGTACCTTCATAAGATATAAATAATGTATGATCAGGTAATCTCATACTAATGGCGGCAAATTGTTCATTATCAGTATTTTTAAGTACATAATCACTTAATAATATATCTTTAAATCTATTACTTCTAATTAATAATTCTGCCATATGATATACATCATTATCAAAAAAAGCTTTATTAAAAAACTCCTTTTTATCTTTTATTTTAAAGAATAACTCTAATGCTTTATCTAATCTCATCTTATTATTAGAAATAATACCATCAAAATCTATATATGATAATAAAGATAAAATAGCTTTATCTATATCATTAATATTATCTTCCTTAAAAGATTTATTATTATTTTTTATATAATCATATATATTAGACATATTATCACTTCCAAACCATCTTACTAAAAATAACTCATTATGAGTTATTTTTTATCCATGTCATTATAAGACTTACTATATAATTAATTTCATTATTAGTTAATTCTCTACCCTTATCTATATGATGCCATTTATATAAACATCCCCTACAACAAGTAGCAGTTGCATGTCTTGCAGGAAATACAGGATGATTATGAGTTGGTGTTTGTTTACCGTCATTAGGAATATTAGCAGGAGCTAAATTCTTCTTAATAAACTCATAAGCATGATTTTCTATTTCCTTAAAACCATGTTTATTCAAATAATCTATTTCCTTCTTATTTAATTTAAAACTACTTCTAAATTTAGATTTAGATAATTCTAATAATTTATTATTAATCATTTTTTTTGATTTATCATTTAATTTATCTATTATAATTCTTTCATCCATAAACCATGTTTATTACAATAAGCGTATATTTTCATACCCTTTTCATAATCAAAATAACATATTGGATCCATTCCAGGGGTAAAATCATATTTCAACATAGAATCTTTATATTCAGCTATAACAAACTCTATATAATGATCTTTATCCATAGGATGAATAACTTCTCCTATAGTTACTTCAACAGTACCCTTTTCAACTTCACAAGAAGGAATATGTTTTTCTTTAGCAGCATCAACAGTATTAGCTTTTACTTCCACCATTTCTTCTCCACAACAAGAGATTTTACCTTTACCTTCATCTAAAACATAAATTAAATTACCACATTTATTACATTTATACACTTTCATAAAAAACTCCTATTTTTTCCTATTTAATTCCTATTGTAATACAGAATTACTAGCTAATTTAAATCCACCCCATAACCAATCATATACAAACATCAAACTATAATTTTTATTTGGCATTACATTTATTTCAATAGTTTTCATTCTTCTCCATATACATTTATAAGTAATAACATGTCTACCAGGAACTAAATTAAAAGATAGAACTTGACCATTACTTAATTCATAAGGATAATTATCTATTGTAATTTTTATATTAATAGCACATCCTACAAAAGATTTATCTCTAATAATAGTTAATAATCCTTGACCACTCATTTGTTCATTCATACTATCACCTAAAATAATTATAACATATAAAAAGGTGATTATAAATCACCTTATGAATTTAAAGACTCGTTTTCATATAATTTTCTATAAGTTTGACATTTATTTAATAATTCTTCGTGTGTTCCTGATACAAGTATTTTACCTTTATCTATAACATATATTATATCAGCATCTATTATAGTAGATAATCTATGTGCAACAATAACAACTGTATGATCTTTAACTAATTCATTAATTGTCATCTTTACATATTCTTGAGACAAATTATCTAAAGCAGATGTAGCTTCATCAAATAATATTACTTTACTTCTCTTAGATAAAGATCTAGCTATAGATAATCTTTGTTTTTGACCTCCAGATAAATTAACACCACCTTCACCTAAAAGAGTATTATATTTATCTGGTAAAGACATAATATAATCATCTATATAAGCTTTCTTACAATATTTTCTTACTTCTTTAACAGTTATATTAGGATTAATTAATTTAAAATTATCTAAAATAGTTCTATTAAATACAAATGGTTCTTGTCTTATAATAGATATTTCTTTTCTTAAAGAATATTCATTTAAATCTTTAATATTAATATTATCTAAATATATAGAACCTTCATTAGGATCAAATACTCTAGTTAATAAATTAAATATAGTACTCTTTCCTTGACCACTTTGACCTACTATAGCAATCTTCTTATTTGGTACTATCTCTAAATTAAAATCCCTTAATAGTATTCCTTCATTAGGATATCCAAATGTAATATTCTTAAATCTAATATAACCTTTATTATTAGAAATACTCTTATTACCAAATATTTCATCTTGATATAATCTATTTTCTAATAATTCATTAACTCTAGTAAGAGAAACATATGTTTTTTGATAAGTTTCCATAAATGAATTAATATTCTCTATAAGTCTCATATATCTATATACATAATATGTCATTGCTATAAAGAATGATAAACTTATTCTTCCATAATATAATAATATAGCACAAGTAATAAATACTTCTACTTCCATAAAATTCTTTAATAAATTAATTATAGTTTTAGAATTTCTATGTAATTTAATCTCTTCAAAAGATTTATTTAATATATTTTTATTTATATTTTCTGAATTAGATATTAATTCTTGTTTAATACCTAAAGTTTTAACTTCTCTTATACCTCTAATTGATTCTGTAATTAATGTAGTATGTTTATCTTGATGTTCTTTTCTTTCTTTATGAACTTTAATTAATAACGGATTATAATGCTTTAATATAAAGAATAATATAATTAAAAATACTAATATCTCTACACTAATAATTAAAGAATTAAATAATATATATACTAATATTAGAATAGATCCAATTATAGAAGATACTAATTCTAATATATGTAAAAAAGCAAATGATAAAGTATCAGCATCATTATTAATTCTATTAATTATTTCTCCACTACTAGTTTTTTCATAAGCATAAGCTGGTAGATTAAGAGCTTTAATATAAGTATTAAAACCTAATTTACGAGTTATTTTACTTTCTACTTTTTGTAATTCACTTTGAGAAAATTCATATATAATTGCATCAAATAAAATACCTATAACTAAATATATTAAAAGATAAATAAGTGCTAGTTTTAAATTATTATTAGTAATAGCTTCTATAGCTTCACCATTTAAATAACCATTTAATATACATGTCATTTCTACAATAAATACACCTATACTAGCTAGTATTATTTTTAATTTATCTTTTTTAACAAAATTCCATAGAGGTATAAATTCTTTAAATTTATTTTTCATATTTATACCTCCAAAATAAAAACTACCTTGTGGTAGTTCAAAAGTTTTCTATTAAGAGCAAAAGAACAAAGAAGCTCTCTTGCCAGCTCTATCATTTCTATCTACCACACTAAAAATTATTTTATTGAATTCAAACTTCTTCATTCTAATCACTCCTCTCTCTCTTTAAATTCAAGTAGAATATATCATAAATAAAAATAGATGTCAACTATTTATGGTTGACATCTATTGGATTAACATGTATTACCGCTAAGAATATTTCTTCTATTTCATCTATTATTTGTTCTTCTAATCTATTAGCTATATCATGAGATTCAAAGGTTGATAGATTACCATCTACAAAGATAGTTAATGATATTTGATATTTATATCCTACTGGTGTTGCATTAAAATGATTTGTTTTTACTATTTCAGGATATTTTTCTACTATAGATAATACTTCTTCTTTTATATTATTTGGTAATGTTTTATCCATTAATATATCATATGATTCTTTAAATATTTCTATTCCTGTTTTTAATATCCATAATGATATTAAGATACCTACTATACTATCAAAATAAATCATATCGTATTTAGATAATATTACTGATATTAAGTTTAATGTAGTTAATAAGATATCATTACGATGATCCACACTATTTGATTTTACCAATAGATTATTATGTTTTTTAGCTATTCTATTAGTTATTATATATAGAACTAATTTAGTAATTATTGTAATAATACATACTATTATTAACCAAATATTATAATGATATTGTTCTGGATGATAGATAGATACTATGGAATTTTTTAAGGTACTTAATGATAATAATATCATTGTAATAGATATTAACATTGAATATATATATTCTGCTTTTCCATGTCCTAAATCATGATCTTCATCCGGAGCTTGAGATGCTATTTTATTACCTATATAAGTCATTATAGAAGAAAATATATCTGATGCTGAATTAAAGGCATCAGCAAGCATAGCTTGCGAATTAGTTATTATTCCTATAATTATTTTATTAATAAATAAGAATATATTTCCTATCATTCCCATTATAGATACTTTTTTTGCTTCTTTATATCTATTCATTTAAATCACCCAATTAAAGAAAGTAGACTACTCATCTACTATATTATTATTTTTATCAAATTCTATTTTTATTACTTTTCTACTAGCTAAAAAATCACACATATGTACAAATTTCTGTTCTGGAGTTTTAGGTAAAGGTAATACTACATCAGAATATTCAGCAGTATTAAATCTACCCATATGAGATTCAATACAAGAACATATAAATTCTATATCATCTTTACTTATACTTAACTCTTTAGTATATTTTTTAATAAATTCACAAGCAAGTAACGGGTGATCAAACCTAGTATATTTCTCTTCTATTTCACCCTTCTTAATTGAATCATGTAATACTAAAGCAAATATAATTAAATCTTTCTTTCTTATATCAAACTTATATATTTCAAATAATTCTTTAGCCATTCTAACAGCAGCTTTAGTATGTCTTACTAAACCACCATCACCCGTAGCATATTCTGGATGATACTTACCAGTAGAAGATGCAGGAATATTAAAAAAATAATCTGGTATATGATTAATCATTATCTTAAGAGAATCTTTAACATCGTCATTATAAATATAACTTAATTCTCTTTTAAAAACATCTTCCTTATTCATAATATCACCTTAAAACATTATAACACATTACCATTTGGTTTTAAACTAAGAGACATATCATCTAATGATTTATTTTCATCTTTATATTGTAATATAACATCTCTTATACGTATTAAATCTTCTTTACTTAACTTATATCTAGATAAATACTCTATAGGTATAACATATTTAAATTCTTGTTCTTTTTTACTATAATATTCAAATAAATGATTATTATCTACATAGAATTCTAAAGTATTTAATTCTTCACAATCTTGATTTATTAACATATCATCTAATTTTCTCATAAAGAAATAAAATAATTCTCCAACAATAAGTAATATAGTAGCAATTATTTTTAATAAAGTATTAGGATTCATAGTAACATTAAAATATATAGCAGCAATATCTATTATTAAGGATAGATATTTTTTTATTTGATTAAATATAAATTCTTTACCTAAATGTATTTCAAAATCATGCATATATCGTTTTACTTGTTCCATCATTCTTACTCTATAACAATTCATATTATGTAAAGAATTATTATCATCAAATTTTTTATGATCATCACCATACGTTACTTCTATTCCATTATCTTTCTCTATAATATCAGTTATAAAATCTTTACTATCTTCTTCTAATAAAGTCATATTTATCATAAAAAAACATCCCCTGAACATTTATTGTACAATACTTTATTACAAAATAAAAGAATAGTTTTAACTATTCTTTATAAGCTTGAATCATAGCTTGATAAGTAGCATTATTTCCTAAATCTAAATAATTATATACTTCTATATATTCATATAATTTCTTAACTATATCATTTTTATCTTGTACTGTAATTATTTGAATATTATCAACTTCTTTTTGAATATTATCCATTACTTCACTAATAATATTTACTAAATATTCTTGAGAAGATTTATAAAAACCACTATCTTCTTTTATAACAGAGAATAAATGATAAGATTCATTATATTCTTTAGCAGTATATTTTTCGTATGCTTGATAATATTCTTTACCTTCAGCATCTACTTTATTTAATTTATCTTTTAAAGAATTATAATCACTTTCTTTTAAAGCTTTAGTAGAACTTACTTCAGCAGAATATAATTTTTCTATTATATCTCTAATAGTATTACATCCTTTACTAAATTCTTCATAATCATTATATTTTTTACTTACTAAATAATCTATCCATCCATTAGCAGTTTTATATGATTCTTCATTAACATATTTTATTTGATCTTCATTATCCTTAATATGAGTTAATAAATCATTTAATTCTTTATCTTCATTTGATGTATATAACACATTTAATGAATTTTTAGTTTCTTCTTTATAATCATAAGCTTTATCAGTATTATTAATATATAAAATAAATAAAATACATATAGATAAAATACCTACTACTAATACAAGTAATAATATACCGTTTTTCTTTTTCTCATTTATTGTCTTATCAGAAGTTTCATCTATATCATGAGCATCAAATTCCATCATCAAACGATTATGTTTAATTTCATCATATTCTTTTTCTTCCTCTTCTATTTCTTCTGTTTTTTCTACTTTTTTAGCTTCTTCTTGAGGATCTTCTTCCATTTCTGCAACAGGATTAACCTTCGCTAATTCTTTAGTTTTTTCAAGTGCTTCTCTCTTATCCATAACAACACTCCCTATCTTATTTAATTTTATCATAATTATTTATAATATGATATATAAAAAAAGAAAATCTATTGATTTTCTTTTATCCAGCTTCTTTAGCTCTATAAGCAAATAAGAAATTATTAACTGGTTCACGGAATGGTTGAGATGAATAACCGCTATATTGTCCAGTAAGTTGTATTCTACCATCACTACCACAATCATATCTTTCCCAAATTCCATCACCAATATAATTCGCTAATAAAAACATATGTGTAGGATTACCATCAGGACCTGGATTTACAAATACTGCATCACCTGGCTTTAAATCAGCATAATTATTAATTCTTTTAAAGCCATGTTTTTCAGCCCAACTTGGGAAATCACCTAAACCAACACCACCAGCTTCTGGTTGATCAGTATATCCCATATTATATAAAAACCATCCTACACATCTATCACAACTAACTTTTTTAGCATCATGATTAATTGCTGGATTAATTGGAGCATTACCATATGAAAAACCATTTGTTCTAACATAATCAGTTACCTTTTTAGCTTCAACAAATAATTGATTAACCCAAGCATTACCTTTTAAATTAGAATAATTACCACCAGTAGGACTATTTTCTTTCTGATTTTCTTTATAATCATTCATAGATTCATTTTGTTTTTCTTCTTCTTCTTTTTTTTGTTTTACTTGTTCTTCTTGCTTTTCTTTTTCTCTTTTTATTCTTTCCTCTTCTTCATGTTCTTCCTTTTTCTTTAATTCCTTTACTTTTTCAATAGATGAATTATTAAAACAAGCCATTATATTATCTCCATTCATATCTACCAATGAATTAAAAATAAAAGTAAATAATGAAGGAATTAAAAAGATAATAACTCCTGCCACTACTCTTTTAATACATATACTAACTGTTTGTTTATAATCATTATCTTTTTTCATGCTATTTATGATTGTAGCTATAGATACAAATACAATTAATATAGGAACCAATATAAACAATATTTTTAATATTATTTTTAGAGTATAAAATGTTAACATTATTCCAGATTTATTACATATTGTATCCATATAATCACCTATTCTATAGATATTATATCAAATATTTCTAATTTTACTTAATTGTTTAATACCAGTTTTACAGAGCATAAAAAAAACGAACTATAATATAAGTTCGAATAAATTACTCATATGGTGCGATACAAGAGCCTATTTTGAACACTTATATCTAAAAGAACAACTAATAAATATCAGTTCTATACTTAATATACCAAAATTATAAAAAATTGATAGTCATTTCTATCAATTTCATTCTATTGATTTATATAAATTATATATTTCTTTTCTATCAAAAATAATAGGATTATTATGCATTCTTTCAATATTTACAGAATCAACAAGTACATCAAGATCTTCTTCTTTAATTTTTATCTTAGATAAATCTAATTCAGTAATTAAAGAATTAACATAGTTAATACTATTAACTATATCATCTTGTTTTAATATTTTTGATAATGAATCTAATTTGCCATTTAATTCATTATCAGACTTAGACTTGTCTAATAATAATTTCCAACATGGAACTAAACATAATGCTACAGCATGACCATGTGCTATATTATAGAGTGATGTTAATTTATAACTCATTGAATGTGGTGCTGTTGTTCTGGATATATTAATAGCTTTGCCACTATAATTAGAAGCTCTTAACATATTTTTTAAAGCATTAATATTATTCTGCAAATATAATTTATAATTATCTACTATTAGATTAATACATTTAATGGCATATTCTTTACTTTCAGTATTTGCACCTTTAGACCAATAAGATTCAATTGCTTGACATAATGAATCTAACATTGTTGATTTTTTTTGATAATCTGATAAAGTAATTAAAAAATTATAGTCTAATATAGTAATTTGTGGAAGTAATGAGCCATGATCAATTGACAACTTTTTACCATTATAATAAATTACTGCGATTGAAGTTGACTCACTACCAGTTCCCGAAGTTGTTGGTATAGCAATATGCACTATATTATTATAATTATATTTATTTGATAAAAAATCATCTTCATTATCTAAAGTAGAAAATAATTTTATACATTTTGCAACATCAATTGTACTCCCTCCGCCAATTGAAATTATTTTATTGCATTCTATAGTTTTAAATAATTCAATTCCTTTTTTTATTTCTTCATATTTAGGATTAGAAGTAAAATCACTAAATATAGTTATATTAGAATTTATTTTTTTAAATTTATTTATTATTACTTTTTTTAATGAGTTGCCACAAACAATAAATAAATTCTCATTCTCATTAATGTATTTTTTAATATTTGATATAAAATCATCAGATTCTTCAATTGTTTGTTCTCTATAATCAAAATATTTTATTTCGTTTGAAACTCTTATATAATCATCTTCATTATCTATTTCATCAATATAATCATCTTTATATGACATACCTAAAATACTAATTTCATTTGTAATTTCATTTAAAGAATTTTCAGCATATACATTAATTATTCCATTATCAACAAATTCTTTGACTTTATTTTTCCATTTTGTTATATCATCTTTACTCAATTTATACAGGGGTTGAAATGCATAACAATCTTCATCAAAGATATTTATTGATACTTCTTTTAATATATTATTATTAAATCTTCCTTTAAAATCTTTTTCTGGTAATTTTTTTATTTCATTAAATAAGCAGACAGATTCATTTTTATTATTCAAAAGTTTTTTAACCAAATTTTTATTAAATACTAAGTCTCCATGTAATAATAACATATCATCATCAATATAATCATAAGCATAATTCATTGATACAATATAATTAGTTGTTTTATATTCTGGGTTATTAACAAATATAAATTTTAAATCTGGATACTTATTTGATATTTCTTCTAATTGTTCTTTAAAAGGTCCAGTTGTGATTACAAATTCTTTAATTCCACACTCACTTAATATTCTTATTTGTCTTTCAAATATAGTTTCACCATTATACAACTTAACCATACACTTCGGATTGTTTTTGGTAAGGGATCCCATTCTATTACCAATACCAGAATTAAATATTATTGCTTTCATCTTTACACCTTATCTTTTTTTGAAATTGTTCTTTATTATAAATAGGGGTAGTTGTTGGTCTACCTAAATCTTTTCTTGATTTATCATTAACATTTATTACTATTGCAATTTTACTATATTTTTTTTGTTCTTTTAAAGCTGATACAATATCTTGCTTATTATCTAATGTTAATACTTTATTAAAACCAAAACCTAGTAATATTTTTTCAATATTAATTTTATAAGCAATAGTTTGTTGACCTCCTACTGATTCATGACATCCATTATTTATTAATATATATTTAAAATTATCTTTTGCATTTTGTATTGCTATTGCAAGACCTCCCATGTGCATAATAAATGCTCCATCACCATCAATACAATATATATTTTTATCAGTATTTAAACTTATCCCTAATGCCAAAGATGAAGTATGTCCCATAGATCCAACAGTTAAAAAATCATTAGAGTGATCAGTTTTATTCTTTTCTCTTATTTCAAATATTTCTCTTGAAGTTTTTCCAGTAGTAGAAACAATAAAGTCTTTATTATCCAAATTATTAATAATAATATCAAGTGCTTCTTCTCTTGATAACTTATTATTATTGTTATTATTATATTCTTTTTCATATTTAGAAAAAGTATCTTTTTTTACAACAAGTGCTATTGGCTTATCAGTTTGTTGTATATAATCATAACATTGTTTTATTTGTTCTTCATAATCTTCATTTAGTATAAAATATTTAATACCCAAAGTATTTAACAATGGCAAAGTCAATTCTCCTTGTTTTATATGTTGTGGCTCATCTTTAATATTAGGTTCACCACGATATCCAATTATAAAAAGCATTGGTATTTTATAAACTTTTTCATCTGATAATGATAAAAGAGGATTAACTATATTACCCAATCCAGAATTTTGCATATACACAACTCCATATTTAGATGTTGCGATATTATAGCCACTAGCAATAGCGACTGCATTTCCTTCATTAGCAGTTATTATATGGTTATTGTTAGATAAATCATTTATACATAAGCAGAACTCTTTTAGTAGTGAATCAGGTACTCCTACAAAATAATCAAAACTATTCTTTATTAAAGTATTATAAAATTTCTTTGTATCAATCATTTTCATCACCAATTATATTAAGTATTTCTTTCATCGAAACACAATATTCTTCGCTTGCTTCTAATGATCTTTCATCTTTTAATATTTTTTTTGCTACTTCTACCATATTTTTATAAGCACTTCTAAGTAAATGATTTGCATATATAACAATATTAGCGCCATTACTATAAAGTTCTGTTTCAGTATATTTAGAATAAGTTGTTGGAACTAAAACAACTGGAATAGTCGGATGTTTTTTTCTAAATTTATTTAAGAAATCAATTATTTCATTTCCATCGTCTTTATAACTATGAATCATAATACCATCAGCTCCAGCTTCAATGTAACAATCAGCTCTTTCTAATGCATCTTCTAAAGATTCATTAGCAATAAAACTTTCAATTCGTGCAATTATCATAAAATCATCAGTTTGTAATGCTTTTTTACCTTGTTTAATTTTATTTGCAAAAACTTCCTTTTCTTCTAGAATTTGCATTGCGGAATCACCAAGCAACGAATTTTGTTTTAATCCTTTTTTATCTTCAATAATGATAGCAGATACACCAAGTCTTTCAAGAGTCTTAACATTGAATACAAAATGTTCAGTTTTACCACCAGTATCACCATCAACAATTAATGGCTTAGTAGTAACTTCAAAAATTTCTTCTATTGTCTTAACTCTGCTTGTGAAATCTACAACTTCATTATCTGGTTTTCCTTTTAATGTAGAATCACATAAAGAACTTAACCACATGGCATCATATTCTTTATTATCAACTTTAGTATTTTCTACAATTAAACCAGTTAAACCATTAGATGTTTCCATAACTCTAATACCTTTTTTAGTAGCTAATAGTTCTTTTAATTTTTTTCTTCTTATTTCTGGTAAACTATTCTTCATATTTTATCAATCCTCTTTTGCTGAAAATTCTGTGTAGTAATTTTCCATTTAATTTAAAAAACATAAGGATATTACTAACAAAACTAACTTTATCCATATAATTCTTATTTTCTATTTTTGTTTTATAAAAATAATCTTCTTTATACTTATAATTAGATAGTAATATATCTAATTCTTTTATATTATATTTATAATACTTTTTACTCATAGAAACCGAATTAGATAAATCTATTATTTTTGATACGAATGACATACAATTGAGTGCTTTATAAATTCTAAAGCCATGAAACAAAGACATTGTTGCCATAGAGTATAGATTAAAAATATAATCTTTATCATTTTCAATTTTAGAAATATATTTAATAATACTTTCTTTGCTATCTAAAGACACTGGAACTTTGAATATTTTTAATTTGATTTTTTCATTATTACCAAACGCATAACAATCCATAGTTTCATGCATAAAACCGGAATCAAATGGAGTATAATGTTTTTTCCTTGAAAAAGTAATAAAATCAGCCAATTTATCATTTAAGCAAACTGCTATATGAGTATATTCATATTTAGAAAATTTCCTAGCAAATTTTCCAAGTCCAGTCATTGCTTTAACAAGAACTATATAAATATAGTCTTGATTATTATTTTTTTTCATGGTCTTTAATACTCAATCTTTTAAATAATTGAATTTGTAATCTTATCATTTCATAATACATTGGTATTCCACCAACGACAAATATAATGTCAGCAATCTTAAACTTAAAATTACATAATTCAAATACTGGTTCAGAACCAAATATCATACCTAAAATGCAGATTAATATAAATAATAAATGTGTTTCAATTGGTCCTAATCTAGGAAATAAAAATTCATTTAAATACCTAATATAATTCATAGCAGTAAACATAAGTAATGCATAAACTGGAACTAAAAAAATTGTTATTTCAAAACTTGCAATTCCAGAGAATGATAATGCGATTAACAAATAAGTAATATGAAGTATATCAGTAAGCAAATCAAAGAAAGCTCCTGCAGTTGATGACATATTTCTTTTTCTTGCGATATAACCATCTAAATCATCGCAAATTATATGTGTTAATAATCCTATTATTGTTCCAATGAGAAATAATGTATTAAACTTAGCTAAAAAAGCACATATAATTCCAAATAGACCACCTAAAGCACCTATTAAAGTCATTTGATTAGGTGTCATGTTTTTAGGAATCATCTTACCAAATGTATTATATACAATTGGGTAAAAAGCATTTTCCAATTTACTTGGAACGATTTTTTTAACCTCATTTTCTTTTGTTTCTTTTTTTACACTTTTACTCATCATCATTACTCCTTTTCTTAAATATATTAGATATAAATGATTTTATATAATCACCATAATCTATAAAATCATATACTCCCTCTTTTTTTGCTTTTAAAAATAATTTTATAAGCAATATATAATAATTTAAATAGTATCTTTTTACACTCATATTAGTTGGTTTAGCAACTAAATGTAAATAATCAAAGTGAGATGGATTATCTGTTATCATTCTATCTTTATATTGACTAAAATTTTCAAGTCCCATTTCTGGTGTAAATATAGATATTGCAACATGTTTTAAGTTATGATTTTTAATCCATTTATATAAATCTTTAAAATCTTTTTTAGTAAAATCTAAATCTACTATAAACATACCCATAATATTTATGTTTAAGTTATTACATATTTCAATACTCTTAATATTATTATTTATATTAGACCTTTTATTATAATCATCTAAATGTTTATCATTAATTGATTCTAAACCAACAAGTACATAATAAAGTCCTATACTTTTTAAGTCTTTCATCAATTCTTCATGAGACGCTATAAAATCAGATCTACCATAACATATATAATTTTTCTTAATATTTTTCTTTTTTAGTAAAGATATAAATTTTTTAAGTCTATCATCATCGAATAAGAAATCATCATCTACTATATAAATATTATCAGATTTTATCTTTTCTATTTCATTTACAACATCTTCAATATTTCTTTGAATATACTTACCTAAATTCATCCTATTTCTTTCACAGAATTTGCAGGCGTAAGGACAACAATAAGCTGTTCTTACCCAAGCAGAGTGTTCTAACTCTAAATATCTATAATTTTTAGGATGATCATAGAAATAACTTCTATCTGGAAGTGGTAGTTTATTTATATCAAATGGAACAGATTTATTTTTATACCATTTACCATTTTGTTTATAACATATACCCTCTACCTTAGTAATATCGATTTTTTTATTAAAAATAGAATAGTCAATTATATCAAATATTTTATAAATATCAAAAGTAGTTAATATATAATCAACATAGTCTTTATACATTCTTTCATAACATAATTGAGCATGTAATCCTCCAATTATAGTTATTATATTTTTATTATACTTTTTAGCATCTTCACAATACTCAAGCATAAAATTTTCTTGTCTAGTTCTACCACATACATAAACAACATCTGGATTATATTTCTTTAAAGCATTAGGAATGCCAGTATTTTCTATTTGACCATCATATAAATATACATTATGTCCTTTTTCTTTTAGAATACTTGATATATATTCTAATTCTAAGCACTCATTCTCTATAATACCAACAAAATTATATTTTGTTCTTGATATTTCTGGATGAACAAGCAAAAATGTTAAGTTATTTTTTTTCATGCTTTGCTTGTTCCTCCTTTACCAATTCATTAAAGGCTACTTTTCCAACTAGTGTTTTTGGAAGTTCATCTCTAAATTCATATTCAAATGGCCAGGAATACTTAGCTAAATTTTTCTCACAATGTTCTTTTATCGATTTTAAAACATCATCATTTGCAGCAATTCCATTTTTTAATACAATAAATGCTTTTGCAACTTGCACTTTATATGGATGATCTATTCCAATTACACAAGACATTAAAACATCTGGATGTGAATCTATTATATTTTCTATATACTGTGGATAAATACAATAACCAGAACTAACAATAACTCTTTTAAGTCTTTGTTTAAAATAAATGAAACCATCTTTATCCATGTAACCTAAATCACCAGTATGCATCCATATCAAACCATCAGAGTGTTTTTTAAGAGTTAATTTTGTTTCTTTAGAATCATTAAGGTATCCTTTCATGACAGTAGGTCCACTCATAACAATTTCTCCCTCTTCACCATAAGGAAGTTCTATTGTTGTTTCCGGTTTTACTATTTTATAATATGTATCTGGATATGGTATTCCAATACTACCTTCACGATAATAATTAATTGGTGTTAAACAACTACCAGTTACACATTCAGTTAATCCATATCCCTCTCTAACTTGTATATTTGCGCCATGCTCATGTAAGAATTTATCTATTTTTTTCTTTAAACTAACAGATAATGAATCACCACCAGAAATAACACATTTTAAGAATGACAAATCATATCCATCTAAATTTTTATTTTTCAATAATGCTTCATATAGAGTGGGAACACCTGCAATTACATTTGGTTTGTATTTTTTTAATAGTTTATCAAAAGTCTTAGCACTAAATTGTGGTAATAGAATTGATGTCATACCATGATATTGAGCAGTATGAATGCAAATACCTAACCCAAAACCATGAAATACTGGCATTATAGACAATATTTTATCTTTTTCATTTAAACATGCACATGCTTCAATTCCTTGTATTGCTAAAGCATTAAAGTTTAAATTAGTTAATTCTATTCCTTTTGGATACCCAGTTGTACCACCACTATATAAAATAGCAGATACATCAGATCCTTTAAAATTATATTTTATATTTTTATTATAATTTCTACCTAATTTTATAAAATCTTTCCATCTTATTATTGAATTATTTTCTTCTAATTTTATTTTTCTACCTTTAGTAATTTGATATAAAGTTCTCATATGCATAGGCATTGAATCTCCAACAGAAACTATTATTACATTTTTTAACTTAGTTTCATTGAATATATGATTAATCTTATTAAAAGCAATATCTATTGTAATTATACATTTACTTTTAGAGATATTAACAAAGTATTTTATTTCTGGCTCTGCAGATAAAGGATGAATCATATTTGCAACTGCACCAATTTTATTAAGTGCATAAAAGCTTATAATTGCTTCTGGTGTATTTGGCATACAAATACTAACTTTATCATTATGCTTAATTCCTAATTGTTTAAATGATTTAGCACAATCGTCAATTTGTTTTAAAAATTGCTTATATGTTTTCATTGTTCCAAAATAATTGTAACTAATATTATCTAAATGATTATTAGCAGTTTGCTCTAATAATTCATACAAAGATATATCTGGATATTCTAAATGTTCTCTGATTCCATCATAATAACTATACCATGGGGTTTTAACTTTACTTCTCATAACTATACTCCACACTACTTTCTGTTATCTAAAATTAGTTTTTTTACCTTTTTATATAATAATTCATTTGCTTCTTCAATACTTAGTTTTGAAATATCTAATGGCTTACCAAATACAATTTTTAAATTCTTACTTCTAAATTTATAATCCCCAGTAATAGAATAAGGAATTATTTTACTATTTGTTCTTTTAGCCATTACAACTGCTCCGAATTTAAAAGGCAATAAAATTTCTTTTGTATAATTTCTTTTTGCTTCGGGAGATAAATTTATTAAATGACCATCATTTAAATAATCTATTGCACTATTAAGAGCATCTTTATTGTGTTCCGCATGTAAATCAACTGGAATAGTTCCGATTGCTCTAAAAAACCAACCAAATTTACCATCATGTAAATCTTTTTTAGCTAAAGTATGAACAACTCTTTTTGTACATGTATCAACCAATATTGGATCTAAAGCGTGTTTATGATTACCTGCAATTACAGCCCCACCTTTTTTTGGAATATACTCTTTATTAACAATTGTTGGATTATAATATATTTTAAAAATAGTCCAAAGTATTGGTTGCATAATTTTATATAGGCAAGCACCTTTATTTTTTGACATAAAAAATCACCTACAAACATCATATAATGATTATATCACTTTTATAGGTGAAACTTATCTTATATTTAAAGTTATAATGATAAGCCATCTTCTTTTTTTTATTCTTTTTTGTTTGATAAAATTCTTCAGCAGCTTCATCCATTTCATTATTTAAATGTTTAGTTGCTTTTTTTATTTCTCTTTTACACAACAAAAAATCAATTCCATCTCTAGAATTGATATTTATTAGTTAATTGAACCAAAGTTCAACCAGATTCTTTAATGGTGCAGGTGAAGGGACTTGAACCCCCACTCCGTAAAGAACTAGATCCTAAGTCTAGCGCGTCTACCAATTTCGCCACACCTGCATATAATGGTGGACCTCGTAGGACTCGAACCTACGACCGCCCGGTTATGAGCCGGATGCTCTAACCAACTGAGCTAGAGGTCCAAGGACTATTTAATATTAACACAAAAAAGTCCTTAAATCAACAAAAACTTAATATTTTTGCTACTTTGTTGATATAAGTAAGAAAAAAATAATTAATAAGACGAATACTACGTCAATATACATTAAAAATCCTTTAGCATCTATATCTTTACCAACCATTTTTCCAACGAACTTAAAAATAGCATAAAACAAGTTAAATATTACAAAACCAACTACTAAAGTAAGAGTTGCAACCTTAATATAATTACCATTAGTAAAAGTATTAAAAGCTTCTAAACTATAACTAATACCACTTACCATACCTATAGTTACTGCTATAAAAATACTAATAATGGTTATTATATCTATTAAATTACGATCATATCTAGTTTTTAATTCAGATACTTTATCATTTAATTCTTCATAAGATTTATTTGAAGAATCAAATGTTTTCTTTAATAATCTTATTTTAAATCCATCACTAACCATATCTTTTGTACTATTATTATTATTTTCTATTCTATCTATAGCATCATAATAATTATACATAGAAACAAAATCATCTCTTTTAATTTCCATTTCTACAGATTTTAACATATTATTATAAATATCATCTTCTAATAATATAGATTCACAATAATGACATATTCTTTTAAAATTAGAAGTAAACATTCCATTATCATTCTTATAATATTCATGAATAAATCTTTCTCTATTATCATTATCTTTTATAAAACCAAGGAAGTCTATTGCTACTATAAAACAAACAATATTAGTACCATTTCCGCCATTTTCCAACCTTTTTATTTTTTCAACCATATCATCTAAGTTCATAATATTCACTTCCTAAATGTAGTATAACATAAAAATTAAAAAAACGCTTAAAAAGCGTTTCTTATTCAAATTTTAAAGTATCTTGGAAAGCAGCATATTTCTCTGCACATTTAGTATCAAAATCTGGATTGTAATAAGATATATGATAGATATTAGCTTTAAATACAATAGATGAATATTTATATTTAGTTTGTATTTCATATCCATTTTCATTCATACGATCATTAACAAAAAATTGAACTTCCAAAGTTTGCCATGTATTTCCGTTCAAATTAAAACTATCTCTTTTAAATTGTGCATCTTTCTCAGAACTAAGTGAATCTTTAACTCCTTCAAAATACTTATCTAAAGGATCATCTCCACTTGGTACACCATATGAAACTCTTACCTCACAATTATTATATCTATAACTCTTACTAGATGGATCATTACTAATATTAATAAAATCAGAATCTATAGAATATATTAAACCACCTACATATACATTACTATTACTAGGTTTTCTAATAAATTTAAAATACGCAAATATAATTAATCCTAAAAATATTACAAAGCAAATAGCATTGAAAATCATTGGCTTAGTAATACGCATTCCACCAACAGCAAATTCACCATTCTCTGTTTTTAAATTCTTACCCCAATTAATCTTTTTCTTCTCTTTTTGAGGATTTGGTGGAGTTTGAACTGGTTGAAGATCATTAGCATCTTGCAACTGCGGAACTTGTTGTCCCATTGATTGTTGCATTTGATTATTTACATTATTTGAATTATTTTCTTGCGCAAAAGGATTATAATCATCTATTGCACCAAGATTTAATTGATTTATTTCTGAACTATAATAATCTCTTGTACTACTAGAATGAGATACAAAGGTCTGACGATTGTCATCATTAGATACTTCATTAAGATTTAGTACTTCAATATCTTCCCCATTATTGAAAACATTATCCTGTGAATTGGCAACTGTTGCTCCGATATCATTGTCGATATTGTCCAAAAATGATACGGGACCACCAACGCCAATAGATGCTCCACACATATAACATTTTGATTTTGAATCGTCTAAAATAGTTCCGCATTTTGGACACTTCTTCAATTCTAATCACCCGATTCTTTAAGATGTCAAACCATCTTCTTTTTTATTCTTTATCTAAAAACTCTAAACTTGATGAGAATACATCAATAGCACTTGTACACTTAGTATCATTGCTATTATTAAATGCTTCTATATTATAGAAAATACCATTATGCAAAGCTGATAAATATCTATATTTTAAATTACTATAAGCACCATTTGAATTATCTTTATAAAACATATTTAAGAAAGACCATTCAACTTTATTAACAGTTAAAACATTAGCTTGATAAATAAATTCTTTTAATTCATCTTCTGTTTTAACTTTACCATTCTCATCTAACTCTGGTGTCTTATCTTTAATAATACTATTAAAGTATTCATTAACATGCTCACTACTTTGACTAGTTCCAGAAGTTATTCTAATAGAACAATCCGTACCAGTACTATCACTTCTTGAATATAATAATTCACCATTACTACTACCATTTACTTTTTTTAAATCATCAGGAACAATAAAATATAAACTATTTACAATCGGTTTCTTTTCAATAGCTTTAGATTTAGTATTATAATATTTAACACCAATTAATGCAGTAATTCCCATTACTACTAAAAATATAATTAAATCAAATAATAATCTATGTTCTTGAATAAAATCAAATATATCTTTATCTCCATCTTTAGCTGTAATTTGAACATTATGATAATCCATATTATTGAAATTATTGTTATTGTTCTGATTAAAATTATTACTTACTCCATTTGGGCCGCCATAAGCATTAACGTTGGCACCACACATAAAACAAGTATCTTTACCATCCTCAATAAATGCTCCGCATTTTGGACATCTCATATTATCACTCCTATTAAAATAGATATTACTCTATAATCATACAACTCTACTATCTAATATTATATCAAATATTTTTCAATAAGGCACTACCATTTATTTTTTTTATCAAAATATCTAACAATTATGTATAAAACTAATGAAATAACTAGGATTTTTAACGCATAGTCATTGTCTAATTCCTCACTCATTAAAAATCCTAAAGATACTATAGAAGAGCCTAAAAATAATTTATCTAAATATGCTACTATTACTCCTAAAGTTCCTTTATTAGCTTTTACTAATGCAACGTGCTTATCAAAAGCATATTTTTTCTTCCCCTTTGTAATAAAATAAGCAGCCACTATTAACAAAGGAGCAAATATTAAACATAAACCTAATACTACAACCAAACCCATACTAAGACTCCTCTTCAATAGGAACAACTTTTCCGCATCCTTCTTTTGCTAAACCTTTTTTTACAAATTCTGGATCATTAAATGTTCCTTTACCATAATTATAAGTTAATTTAAACTGATAATAAGTAATTTCATCACCATCTAAATCTTTAGAACAAAAATCATGATATTTACTTAAATAAATACTAAATTCAGAAGAAGTAACCTTCTTTATATAAACATTATAATCATTAACATTTAGTTCAACATTATCTACTTTTATAGGGAATTTGCTATTTGATCTATATTTTAATCCATCTTTATCAACTAATTGCATCTCATAACTATATTTATCTTTTGTACTATTATTTATTAAGAATCCTACACTATGATTAAAGTTTAAAATCTTAGGAACATGATCTAAATCATAAAAATTATAAGTAATAATATCTTCTAAAGATCTCTTTAATGTTATTTGATAACCACTTTCAGAGGCAGCTAAATCTAAACTAAATGGTTCTTTAAAATTATATAAAGTTTGAATATAAAGCCCAGTATAATGATCTTTAAATTCTATTTGTCTTAATATAACTTCTAAAGACTCAATATATATAGTTTTTGTATTATGAAGTATATTTTCATGAGGAATTATACTAGTAACATTACTTTTTACATAAGTTCCATCATCATAAGTTAATTCATAATTATTTGTTTCTTTATTATATTCAATAGGGATTTTATCAATAGTACCTTCTCCCAATAGATAAGTAGCAATACAAGAAGAACGATAGTAATAATAATTATTATTTATAACTACTATATAATAATTAATTTCATTAATACGACAACCTGTAAAAATAGAATAATAATCATCTAAAGCTTCTGTTCTTAAATAAACTCCATTTATATTATCTTTTTTAGCAATTGCTTCTTCATCATCTTTTCCAGTTAAAAAACCTTTAAATATTTTTTGTGGACTAGAAATAAAAAAGGCATATACTCCGAAGGCAGCTATAGCAAGAACAAGAATTAATACTAATAATTTTTTAAACTTCTTATTCATATTTATTACTCCCTTCTTCCCTATACTAAAATTATAGCATAGAATAATAAAAAAAAGTATTGTTAAATACTTTTTTTAATTCTTTTTTAATAATCTAGATATATTCTCTTTTTTAGTACTTTGATTTAAATATTCTATCATATTATTATATAGTTCCATTTCCTCTTCTTCAGTAATAGAGCTAGGTAATAAATAAACCTTATCATCATTAATAATACTCTCATAACTATTTATATCATTTAAACATTTTCTTGTCGTATTTATAGAACTAGCTAAAAAATCAAATCTATTAGCTAATCTACTTTGTTTATTTACTTTATTTTGTAATAAAATATTTATTTTATCTTCTCCATATATTAATACATTATTAATAAGTCTTCTTACAAACTCTCTTAATTCAACTTTACTTAAATCTTTATAATCATAATTAACATAATCTTTAAAAGATAGTACTTTATCTACATTATCTACTTTACCTAAATAAACAACATCTATTATATATTGTCTAAATATAGCATAATTATCAAATAAATAATTAAATGCTCTTTCCATATTAGCTAATAATTCTCTTAATTCATCATTTTTCTTAAATAAAGATCTTTTTACCTTAATATTAGCTTTACTAATTATATTACTTTCATTAGGATTTTCTTTTATAAATTTAATATAATCCTTAACAAATAAATCATAAAATGTATTAGATTTTTCTAATTCATCTAATAAATCATAAGCTTTATTAAAATCAACACTTGTTTTTTCTACAGATTGACGTTCTCTTTCCATAGTTTTACCAGTATTATACTCTTCAGTTATTTGTTTAGTTTTAAACCATCCATAATAATTAGGATTTACACCAAATAATTCAAATGAATATTTATATAAATCTTCATAACTAGCAGTATTAATAAAATTAATTAATGAATTAAACTTAGTATTTAATTTAGCTGAATTATTAGAAGCTTGACTATATCCAACATCAGTAATAGCATTAGTGCCAAATCTTTTTCTAGCTTCATTCATTATTGACTCATATTCTCTTCTTTTTTCTTCATATCTATCATAAGCATATTTTCTAATAAATTCTCCTAATTCAACAACAGACATAGAAGCTAATGCTTCACCTTTAGTTATAGAAGAACATATATCACTAAATAAACCTTCTTTATCAATTACTTCTTGTTTAATAATCTTATTAGATATTTCGCCTTCATATAAATCAGCATATTGCTTAATATAATCTCTTTCTTCTCTAGATAAACAATAACTATCTAATGGATAAAATAAAGCATCAGTAATAGAAGAATTAATTATAACATTATAATCTTTCTGAGATATTTTATGACTATTATAATCTTTCTCCGCAATAGATAATAAATTCATTCTTTTATTATATAAACCAAATAATACATTTCTTATTTCATCAAGTTTTCTATGGTATATAACCGAATATAATTCCATAATAATCCCCCTCTTATTGGTTTGTTATTATAACACAATATTCTCTATAATAAAAATTTACCTTTTAAATATATCCGGTTTACATTCTTTGAAACTATAATATGAATTTTTACCAATAATTATATGATCTAAAATATATAATTGTAACAGTATACATTATTTAATAATACTTGTAGTTAAATAAATATCTTCCATACTAGGTTCAGGTGAACCTGATGGATGATTATGAACTAATATCATCGAGTAAGCATTACATTGTAATGCTTCTCTAAATATATCTCTAGCATATACATGACTACTATTAATAGTACCTTTAAATAACATTATCTTCTTAATTATTTCATTCTTAGTATTTAAATATATTACTAAGAATTCTTCTTGTTGTAATAAAGATAAATCATCTTTAACATAATAATAAGCATCTATACTAGTATTTATCTTAACTATTTTATCTTGTTTAGAATAAACTCTTTTACCAAATTCTATAGCACATAATAAAGTAATTGCTTTAACTTCTCCAATACCATATTCCTTCTTGAGCAAGTTATAATCTATTTTATTAAGATCATGTATATCATACTTTTTTAATAAATTAGTACTTAAATTTATTACTGAACTATTCTTATTACCTGTTCTTAATAATATACTTAATAACTCAATATTACTTAAAGAATTAATACCATATTTTTTAAATCTTTCCCTAGGTCTTTCACTAATTGGTACATCTATAATTATTTCTCCTTTCTACATACCCCTACTATTATTATTATAGATAGACCATCGATTTCCTTCTTTTTTTTAAAAAAAAGATATGTTTTTACATATCTTTTAATCAATAGCACAACAAGCAGGTTCTACTATTACCTCTTCTTCTATTATTTCTTCTTCAATAGGTTCTTCAACAGGTTCTTCAACAGAAACTTCTTCTACTATATCTCCTTCTATATCTGTTGTTCTAATAGTTATAACTGGACGAACGCCATAATAACTATTATTACGTGGATATGTATTAGTAATAATAGGTGTAGTTCCATATGTATGCCAAACCGTATCACCTGCGTAATAAGCAGGAGTTTCTAACCAATAACCTGATATACCAGAACCTTTTCTTTCATATATAGAAACTTTTTCTAATAAATAATAGCAAGCATTTAAATAATTATTTAAAGAAACACTACCATTGCCACAAACTTGTCTTACTTCTTGTATAGTTAATAATCTTGCAGCTTTATCTGTATATGTAAAACTCTCTATTTCGACTTCTGCCTTACTATTTTTTACTTTATTAGTATCATTATCTGAAAGAATATTTCTAGTTCCTGGTGCGACTATTTTCGGATTAGACCATTCACTAGTACTTGGTAATACATCATATCCTACTCTTGGTCCATGCCATCCTTCATTAACTGAATCATATTGATATGGTGTTTGATCATTCATATTTGAATAATAAATTAATGATGCTTTACCTTTATCATTAGTTAAATAATAGAATCTTTCTGTTTCTGAATCATAAACTCCATCATTATTAACATCACAATCATAAGCATCTCCAGCTTTAACCTCACCATTAATTAATGTACCATATGTAATTGTACTACCAGTTTCTATTATTGTATTACATCCTTGACCATCACTTCTATCACATACAGAAGTATGTAATGTAGTAGCTTTTTTACATACAGGTCCACTTGCAACCATTTTTGGTTCAGCAATAACTACTTTTGCTTCTAACTTTAATTCAAATTTAGTTAATGCATATACTATTATAGGAACAACTAAAACAAATAATAACAATAAAGACATATATTTAGCTACCTGTTTCTTATTTATAATTAATAAATATACAGTTAAAACTGATAATAACATAATAATAACTATTAATATAATATTAGTGGAACTAGTATTAGGATTCTTTTCTTTAGTAGTAACACTTAAATTCATTACTTGATCATCATTAATATTACCATTAGATAATAATACTATATCTACTTCCTTAGTATATGTAGCAACTAATTTAAAAGTCTTCTCCTTGCCTTTTTCAACTATTAAATTATCATCTTCTATTTTATATTCTATATATTCAGATTTAGATCCAAAGCTATTATTTAATTCTACATCAGCATCAGAATTATTTTTAATAGTTAAATTATAACTAATAGAATCATCTTTATTAAACATCTTGATATTTAATTTAATATTATTACATTCATAACTAGCAGATTCTAACTCCTCTGCAAAACCTTTTTTTTCATTTAATTCTAAATTGCTAATTAATACTTTTGAATCACATTCAGCAAATACTATAATTGGTATTATTAATAATAAAGTAAATAATATTTTCTTCATATAGTTCACCTACTATAATTTTATCATATAATATAATAAAAAAGTTAGAAGATTAATCTTCTAACTTTACACTAACTAATTTAGATACACCAGATTCTTGCATTGTTATACCATAAAGTACATCAGCATATTCCATAGTTCTCTTTTTATGAGTAATAATAATAAATTGACTCTTATCTTTTTTAGATTCTAAATATTTACCAAATGCATCTACATTTGATTCATCTAATGCTGCTTCTACTTCATCTAATACTACAAATGGAACTGGTTTAACATTTAATATTGAAAATAATAAAGCTATAGCTGTTAATGTTTTCTCTCCACCAGATAATAATCCAATAGAATTAAGTTTCTTGCCTGGAGGTAAAGCTGATATTTCTACTCCCGTACTTAATAAATCATCAGTAGTTAATTCTAATATACCTTCTCCACCTTTAAATAATTTTTTAAATACAACACTAAATTCTTTCTTAATCTTTTCAAAAGTATCAGCAAATTTATCTTTCATTATTTCATCCATTTCTTCAATGACATGTAATAAACTTGTTATAGAAACAGATAAATCATCTCTTTGTTTAGTTAAGAAAGTATATCTTTCATTAACTCTTTCAAATTCACTAATACTACCAGTATTAACTTCACCTAAATTTTTAATTTTAACTTTCAAATTATTAACAGTAAGTCTAGCTGTATCTTCATCAATATCAAGTATATAATCTTCATGAGCTTTCTCATAAGTTAAAGAATAAGTCTCATTTAAATTTAATAATAAATTATCTAATTTAACATCCATCTTACCTTGTTTAATTTCTTCTAACTTTAACTCATTTTGTTTAGCTACTATCTTACTATTTTGATCTCTATATGATTTTTCTAATTCTAATATTTCATTATTTAAATCATTCTTTTTAGATTTCAATTTATTAATTTCTATTTCAATAGATTCTTTTTCTTGTTCTTTTTTAGAATATTCTTCTAATAGATTATTTAATTCTTTTTCTAAAGTACCATTCTTAACATTCTCTATACCATTTAATTCATTTTCTTTAATATCTATCTTACTCTTTAAATTAGATAAATTTAATTCTTTAGAATTATAACTCTCAGTTAATAATATAACATCTCTTTGATTAGATTCTAATTCATTAGATATCTTATTTAATTCTACATCCATATTCTTTAAAGAAACTTCTAATTTACTAATATCATTTTCTAATATCTTTTGTTCTTTAATTAAATTATCTAATTCAAATTTTTGATTAATAGTACCTCCATTATTTTTAGAAGTACCACCAGTAATAGCACCTCCACTATATATTATTTCTCCCTCAAGTGTTACTATTCTATATTTATAATTTAAACTTTTAGCTAGTTTATTTAATGTATCTATATTATCTACTACTAGTACATTACCTAACTGATTAAGGACTATGTCCTTATATTTATCATCGAACTTTACAAGTTCTGATGCTACTCCTAAGAATCCATCTATCTTCCTAGCTATATTTAAGTCATCATAAGGGACACTACGTCCCTTAATAACTGTTAAAGGAAAGAATGTAGCTCTACCTAATTTATTCTCTTTTAAATAATTAATTGCATTCTTAGCAGCTTTTTCATCATCTACAACAATTACATTAGCATTAGAACCTAATGCTATTTCTATAGCATTACCATATTTTTCATTAGTATCAATCAATTTAACTAATATATTATGAATCCCTGCTAATCTTACATTAGATAATACATTCTTAACACTAAATGGTATCTTAGCATCATTATCTATATTATCTTTTAATATATCTATCTTATTATTTAAAGATAATAAATCTCTATTTAAATCATTTAATTTATTAAATTCTTTTAATCTATTATTCTTTTTATCATCATAAGATTTAATTATTTCTATATTTTTAAGTTGTTTAGTATCTAACTCTATCTTAATATCCTGTAATTCTTTAGTTAGGGAACTATATTCCCTATTAAGTGTTAGAACTTCCTCTTTTAAATCTAATAAATTACTATCTAATTTAGAATTCTTTAATTGATATTTTTGTCTTTCAATACTTAATTGTTTTTTAGATTGTAAATTAGATAAATCAGTAATTAATTCATTTAATTTATTATTTTTATCTTCAATAGAAGTATCTAATTTTAATTGTTCTAATTTTAACTCTTCTACTTTAGAAGTATCACTATTATTAGTTAGATTTAATCTTTCTAATTCTTCATTTAATACTTTAACTCTATCTTTAACTTGTTCATATTCTTTATTTAATTTTTCTATATCATTAGCAATTAAAGCTATATCTATATTTTCTAATTGTTCTTTATAATTTAAATATTCTCTAGCTTTACTAGATTGTTCTTTTAAAGGTTCTAAAGTAGTATCTAATTCATCAATTAGCAGGTTTACTCTAGCTAAATTCTCATTAGTTTTATCTAACTTTCTTAAAGATTCTTCTTTTCTCTTTTTATATTTTAATACACCTGCTGCCTCTTCAAATATTACTCTTCTATCTTCTGGTTTAGAATTAATAATATCTACTATAGCACCTTGACTAATAATATTAAAAGATTCTTTACCAGCTCCACTATCTAAAAATAAATCTGTAATATCTTTTAATCTTACTCTAGTATTATTTATATAATATTCATTTTCACCTGTTTTATATACAACTCTTTTAATTTCTAATTCATTAAATTCACTATTTAAATAATGATCTGTATTATCAAATGTTAAACTTACCCAAGCTCTAGATAAAGGATTTCTTGATTTTGAACCAGCAAAAATACAATCAATCATTGAACTATCTCCACGTAGTGCTTTGACTGATTGTTCTCCAAGTACCCAACGAATAGCATCAACAACATTACTCTTTCCAGATCCATTAGGACCAACAACAGCAGTAATACCTTTATTGATATCTAATTCTATCTTATCAGCAAATGATTTAAAACCATTAGCTCTAATACATTTTAAATACATCTATATCACCTAGCTTGTTTTCTATATGCATCATAAGCGGCATGCTGTTCTGCTTCTTTTTTACTTCTTCCTTCACCTTTACCATAAACTATATTATCTATTACTACTTCTACAACAAAATGTTTATCATGAGCAGGACCTGATTCATCAATAAGACGATATTCTAAAGACTTCTTAGTAGTTTGTACTAATTCTTGTAATATACTTTTATAATCACCTAAAAATATATCATGATTTTTAATACATGGTACAACTACTTGATCAAATAAATTTTTAGCAGTTTCTAAACCTTGGTCTAAATATATACATCCCATAATACTTTCAAATATATCAGCAACAATAGTATCATTAATATTATTTATTTGGCCATGACCAACTCTTATATATGGCATATAATTAATTTCTTTAGCATAAACTACACAAGCAGCTTCACATACATAACTAGCTCTTGTTTTAGATAAAATACCTTCCTGATCAGTCATATTCTTATATAAATAATCACTCATTAATATTTGTAATACAGAATCTCCCAAAAATTCTAATCTCTCATAACTATCTACATTATTTTCATGTGCATATGAAGAATGAGTTAAAGCAGTTAACAATAAATCCTCATTATTAATTTTAATACCAAATTTTTCTAAGAAGTTCATTTTAATCACCTTAAATATTATACCATAATTATAAAAGATATTTACAAAAAACAACTATATAAAGTATAATAACCTAGTAAGGTGATTTAATGAAAAATAAATTTATATATAGTTTTATATTAATATGTATGATATTTAGTTTATCAGGTTGCTTTGGCAAAATTAATAAAGATAACTTAAAAGTAACTACTACTGTTTATCCTGTAGAATACTTAATTAGTAGATTATATGGTGATAATAGTGAAATAAAAAGTATCTATCCAAATGAAACAGATATTAGTAATTATTCTCTAACAAAAAAACAAACTAAAGAGTATGCTAAAAATACTGAAATATTTGTTTATAATGGTTTAACTAATGAAAAAGAAATAGCTAAATCATTCTTAGATATTAATAAAAATATTCAAATAATAGATGTTACTTATGGAATTAAACACACTAATGGTATCGCAGAATTCTGGTTAAGTCCTAACAACTATTTAATGCTTGCTGATACTATTAAAAGTGATTTAGAAGAAATATTAAATAATAAATATACTATAGAAAAAATTGAAGAAAAATATACTCAATTAAGAGAAGATTTATCTTCCTTAGATGCTGAATTAAGAAATATTGGAAAGAAAGCTGCTAGTAGAGGTAATAATACATTTGCTATAGCAGATAATGCATTTAGTTTCTTAACTGAATATGGTTATCAAACAATTGATATAAGTGAAGAAGGACATATTACATCTAATGTAAAAAGTAAATTTAAAGATGGTACATATAAATATATACTAGTATCTGATGAACAACCTGTACCTGATTATATTAAAGATATAGTAGATAATTATAATACTAAACTTATTACAGTTAATGTTATGACAACATTAACTGATGCTGAAAGACAAGCTAATGATAATTATTTATCTATAATGAAAGATTTCTTAAGTACATTAAGTGGTTTAAATATTAATAATGAAGAAAATTAAAAAGAGATTCTTATGAATCTCTTTTAAAATGTTCTTGGAGTTATTGCTTCAGTAGTTTCTACTAATGAATACTCTTCTCTATCTTCTACTTCTTCAAAAGTAATATTACGAGTACCATATTTAATATTAATATATACAGGATTACCTTCTTTATCTATTCTATTTCCTATATAATAATAAGCTCTTTCTGATTTATTAAATAAATTAGTTCTTAAATATACATGTAATCCTGTTCTTTCAATAGGACCACTAACTGGATATAAATTTAAATAATTATCAGATATAAATCTAACTTTAGTTTTAATTAATTCAAATGAATCTTTTTCATCAAATACTTCTTTAGCTTTATTTCTATTAATAAAATTACTTTTTATTCTATTTATAAAATCACTAAAGTAACCTTCTTCATCTATAGCACCAATATTAGTATCTATTTCTCTAATATAATCTAAAGATAAATCTGTTAAACCATTAGTATCTAATATACATGTATTAGATCTAATAGGGGCACCATAAGAAACTGGTTGTATATTATATTGTGCTCTAAATAAATCATGTAATGCATCTATAAAATATCTATTATGTTCCCCTTCTACTATTAGAGCATATAAAGGTATCTTAGTATTAGTAGCAACTACTACCTTAGATTTAATACCTATTGTTGCTAATACATCTCTAATTAATTCATGTAATGTTTTACATATAATATTTGGGAAATCCTTTTCATAATTCATTTTATTTACCATATCTACTCTTTCAGATTCTGGAGATAAGAAAAATACTGGATCTCTTCTAACCATTTTAGATATACCTAATACTATATAACGTATTGCATGATCTATATCCCAATTACTTAATTGAACATCAAGTAATAATTTTTGAATTTCATAATTATCTAATATACTTTCCATATATTAACCCCCCTTAATTCCTAGAAAAATATTACCATTTTTAATAGATTTTTGTCAAAATTTAGTACTATTTTGTTATAATATTATTGGTGATTTTTATGACTGAAAAGAAAAAGAAAAGTCCAATAAAAAGTTTAATAACACTTACAATAGTATTTTTAATTACATGGTATCTTATTAATCCTGAAGGATTTAAAAATGCTTTTTCTACAAAATCTGAAGATAAAAAAGAAGAAAAGATAGAAGAAAAAACACGTACTATTCTTATATATATGGCTCCCTCAAATTTAGAAAGTATTCATGGATTAGCATCCAATGATTTAAAATCTATAGATAAATATCATTTTGATTTTGAACATAATGAATTAATAGTAATGGCAGGAGGATCTAATAAATGGTTTAATTCTTTTTCAAAAGATACTAAAATATATCATTTTAATAAAGATGGAGAATATGAAGTAATAGATGATTGTATAGGTCATAAAAATATGGGAGAATCATCTACATTATCTTACTTTATTCATTATGGAAGAGAACATTATAAAAGTGATGAATATATAGTCTTCTTATATGGACACGGTTATGGTATAGATGGTTTATTACCAGACGAAGTATATAATGATAATTTAAGTTTAAAAGAATTAAATGCCGCATTCACTAATTCCTACCCTATAGTAAGTAATGAACATAAAATAGATTTATTTATATCTAATTCATGTTTAATGGGAACAATAGAAACACTAGAAAATTTAAGTTATCATGCTAATTATGCTATTACAACTCAAGAAATTGGTTGGATTAATTCTAATTATCCTATGTTAAAAATGTTTAATGAACTTAAAAGTGATGAAGATTTAGTAACCTTCTCTAAAAAATATATTGATCGTTATAAAGAAAGTGTTAGTTCTTATAATGATGATACTACAATGACTTTAGTAGATTTAAATGAAGTATTAAACTTATATGATATAGTACATAAATTCTTTGGTAATATAGATGTAAATACTTACTATTATGAAATTAAATCATTTAGAAGTAAAATGCATCAAATAGGAAACGAAGAAACATTAGATGAAGTAGATTTAAAAGGAATAATGGATCAATTTTCTAGACTTGTACCAGAAGTTACTTATTCAGAATATACTAAACAAATAGAAAAAACTATTATATATCATTATTCTAATAAAACTTATCTTTCCGGAATATCAATATGGTTCCCATATTATAATCCAAATGTTAGAGGAGATTACTTTATAGGAAATGAATGGTTATATGATTCCGGAACTGGCTACAGAAACTTCGTTAGCGAATTTATTAAAAAACAAAAAAAAGAATATGGAATTTAATTATTTCATATTCTTTTTCTTTTACTTAATCTAATAGCTTCTTCATGATATTCAGGACTAGTTTCTACATTAGCAACTTCATCTACTTCATCTTCCCATCCTGGATTATGAAATATTCTTCTAGTATTACCCCATAATTGAGGTTTATTTAATTTAATCTTATCTTCAAAATTAAATGCATCAAATACATAAATAGCATCATTTTGTGTAGAAGATAATCTATATATACCTAATAATCTATCTGCAGTAATCATACCATTTTCATATAAATAAGCTACATAATTAGCAAATTTATTATCACATATTATTTGTGCAATAGGTTTATTCTTTAAATATGTATATAATTTATGTTCTACATATTCTCTTACCTGTTCTTTTTCCCAATCACTAACAGGTTCAATAGAATTACCTGAACTATTTCCTTTTTTATTATTATCTTTACCACCTTTGATAAAGAATTCATTAGTTCTAATAGTACCCATATTTATAATACTATCTATAACTCTTCTATTATCTTCATAACCATTATTAGTAAATAAATCTCTACTCATATATACATCTTTTAGTTTAGGATATATACTTACTAGTCTTTCAAAACTAGATTTAATAAAATTATAACTTAAACTATAATTTTGATATGGTAATACTATTTTATTTTTATCTAATTTTAAATAAGCACTAATATAAAAAGCAAATTCCTGTGCTTGAGCAATATTACCATTTTTTAATGATTCTACTAAACTTCTTAAATAATTAAAAGCTACAAATAAACTAACTTTACCTTCATCTAAACTATCTATATAAGTACTAAATAAATCACTACAATCTATATCAAATACACTATCAATATTATTAAAACTAGATCTATATTGTTGACATTCATTATTTAGATAAGTTCTTAAATCACAACCATAGCTTTTACCATAATATATATCATTAAAATCTCTTTTTAATTCATTATGAAATTGTGTAGTATAAGGATTATTCCTTATATAGTCTCTTTTACTTTCTAATTCTCTAATTCTAATACTAATACTATTTAATAATTCATCTAATTCTTTATTTCTATCTAAAGTAATCAAACTATCATATATATTAACAAGTCTTTGTTTATCATCCATATCAAATATAGATATAGAATCTCTATTAGCATAAAAATTAATATTACTTAAATAACATATACTTTTATTAGTAGTTTGACATCCTGTAATATTAGCTAGTCTCTCATTAAATTCTTGTCTAATTTCTCTTTCAATAATAATACTTTGACTCTTATTATTAGAACAAGTTAAAGTCATATCATATAAAGGTAATACTAATGATTTATAACATGGTACTCCAATACTAAAATTATTACTCATAATAATCCCCCTATTCCATATATATAGCTAATAAATAATTATTATATTTAAATACTTTATATTTCTTATCTAATGTATTTACATTCTCTAATCCATAAGATAAACCTATACCTAAATATTTAACATAACTTTCTTTCTTAACCCACATATATGTAAATTCTAATTCATTATTAATTAATTCTTTTTCTTTATCATTACATATCTTATTAATTATTTTTTTATTATAAACTAATTCTTGTAAATCTATACCTACTTCTTTATTAGAAAGAACACAACAACTATATTCATTACAATTACTAATATTAAAATAATATTTATTATCTTTAAAATATGGTTTACCATACTCATTATATATTATTTCACTATTTATATTATTTTCTTTCATTACATAATTTAATAAATCTTTAGAATTCATTTTTTTTAAATAAATCTTATACATCTTTAAGTTTCTTTCTATTAATTAATTTATATATACCTAAATATACTAATAAACCTAATATAGCACCTAAACTATCTATTAGAACATCTTTAAATTCTCCAGATCTACCTGATACAAATAATTGATGATATTCATCACTACATGCATATATAAAACAAAATAATAAACCAAATAAATAATATATTTTCTTTCTATTAATAGTAATTAAAAATATTAAATTAGTTACTAAAATACTTAATACAAAATATACTGTAGCATGAGCAATCTTTCTAATAGGATGATCCAAATCTTTACTTAATTTTTCACTTTTTTCTTTATCATTTTTATATACTTTCTCTGCTACACTAATAGCTATTCTATTACTTTTTTCTTTAGATTGATCTGCATTATCAGATGATAATATAAATATAGTAGTCATCCATATAATAATTAGTATAATATTAATAATTATTTTAATTTTTTTTATATTATTCT
>Ga0247611_10000218_pt1 | contig 120447 bp, 94 predicted proteins | sample 177DNAGHGhighgp2_FD_192422 | JGI IMG/M metagenome (GOLD analysis project Ga0247611, IMG submission 192422) | Sheep rumen microbial communities from Palmerston North, Manawatu-Wanganui, New Zealand - 1770 DNA GHGhigh gp2 | ecosystem: Host-associated > Mammals > Digestive system > Stomach >...
AAACTTGATGCCATTGCCATCACCATAAATATCTCCGATGAACGATACGCTGGAGGCATTGCCGGTCCAGGTCCTTTTGTCAGAGTCGCCCGACCAGCCTGTGCCTGATACGTCACAAAACCCATTATTAGCCACTACTTCAATCTTGGTGAAGTTGCCGAGGGTGGTGGTAAATGTTCCGTTTTCCTCGAAATTCTTTTCGTCGAAGTCTATAGAGCCGGCAGCTATAGTGACACCGCCCTTGGTGAAAGAATTTCCACTGCCGGTTATATCATCGTTGTTCCACGTTACGGTGATGGGGGGAGCCATCTTCAGCATGCTCAGGTAGTATTTGCCGGCAGCAAAGGTCACGCTGGCCTGAGAGCAGGTGTAGGTCTTGCCGTCGCTGTCTGTGGCAGAGAATCTGACGGCCTGATCGCTGACGGCGGGCAGGGCGACGTAGAGCGTGCTGGTGGCCGAGGCGGGGGTGATGACATAGTCCTGCGCACCGATGGTGACGGTCAGCGACGTCACGTTGATGGTGGCCGATCCGTCGGAGTTCTTGGTGGTGAACTTGAAGATGGCGAACGGGCTGGTGAGCTCCAACGAGGGCAGTGAATTGCCATCCCAAGCGCCCGTTGTTGTGCAGCAGTTGATGATGTCTTCATCCAGCGTGCCGTTCTGCGCGTCGAGAGCGCCTGTGTTCAACGTGCCGTCGTCATTGGCCATCGTAGCGGGATAGATATAGGTCACGCGCTTCGTCTTGTCGGCATCGTCGATGGTCACGTTGATGGTGGCCGACTTGCCTTCGTTGCTGATGTCGCTGGCGGTCAGAGCATCACTCACGACCTTCGCGGTCTGTCCGCTTGTGTTCTTGTAGATGACAGCTACCTGTTTGCCCGCAACAAACGCAGTGGGGAGGGTACCTGTGCTACTTCCCCAATCAAATGGATCACCGCCGGCCGTCATGTTTCTGGTGAGTGTAATGCCAGCCGGAACTGCGCTCTCCACCTTCGCCGTAAAGGTCACGGTGTCCTGATAAGTGCCTGCGGGCTTGGAGCTGTAATCGTCCACGATGATGCCCATATCTTTCTTTGTTGCTGTGCTGCTCAAACTATCAAATGTCCAAGAGGTCGTAGCAGTTGTGTCCTCGGACGTAGCTGCCAGTATGTAGCCGACCTTCTGCGTATTGTCGCTCTGATTCACAAGCGCAAATTCATCGTCAGATGTCGCAGTCACGCTAAGCTTCTTGCCGCTTTCGAGCGAGCCGGTTGCGCTGATGCCGTCCGTGGCGTTCCAGCCTTTGTCGGCTACCGTCAGCGTGGACGGGATGGTGAGGGTGTAGCTGGTGTCTCCGTCCGCCAGCGCGGTCATGGTCATGCCCGGCATCAGGCCAAGCACCATCACGCCTGACAAGGCCAGCGAAAGTAATCTCTTCTTGATCTTCATAAATGTTTGCCTCCATTTGTTGTTTTGTATATACAAAAAACCGCCGAACCTGACAGGGTATACTTACCCCGTCAGAATCCGACGGTTATCCATCACGAATGTAATATGCAGTTTCAAGCGCCCCGCAGGACGCAAAAAGGGCGCAGCTAGCCCCTGCTCTGCTCTGCTCTGCTCTGCTCTGCTCTGCTCTGCTCTGCTCTGCTCTAAAAATCGTAGGTCTGTTCCGCATGGCTGTCAAGCCCCCTTCCAGAGTTCAGTTAACTATAGTTAGGTTTCGACATAGTGCCATTATATAATAAATTGCTCATTTAATCAATAGACTATTGGTGAATATTCATATAAAAACTCATCTTTTTGTACGATTTGCACAATACCTACGACAACTGAAGCACAGCTTCAACAGCTAATTTATTTCGTAAAAAATATTCCCCCGGTTGTAAATGATATGTACCCGGTATTCCAAATACATATCAAATACTTCCGGGGGAATCTTTAATAATTATCAGTTGATCTTATCATAACTATCCGACTGCATTTAGTCTTCATACTGACCCGATTCAATGATAAGGGTTACAACGTTGCTGTAGAGAACTGTATCTCCGTCAGTTATCTTACATCTCCACTTGTAGGCAGTCTTTTCTGCGGTTGCCTTAAATGTGATTATATTTGTAGCATTTCCAGGTGCTGTGCTGTTTACCCACTTGCCGAATGATGTCATAACCTCCCACTGGTAGGTAGGTGCAATACCTGTTGCTTTAACATAGAGTTTAACCTTATCTCCCTCGCTTGCAAAGATAGTTTCAGGCTGCTTAACAATGAATGTTACGATATCAATACCGGCTGCCTTTGAGTATTCAACCCATGTTCCGTTTGTAACCTTACATCTGAAGAGATATTTGCCGTATTTTGCTGACTTAACATTAACTGTCAGATGTTCTGTATCACATCCTTCAGCAGAACTCTTCTTCCAGGTTTCTCCGCCATCTGTACTTACCTGCCACTGGTAGGTTGCAGCTGATGATCTGCTGCTAACACTAAAGGTTGCATCCGAACCGATAGTTGCTGCTGCGTCTCCAGGCTGTCCATTGATAACTGCAAGAGTGGTAAGCTTAACTGCGTCTGATATAACCACTCCGCCTGCTCCTGTGATAACACATCTGTAATACTTTCCGTTAAGAGCTTTTGTTGCTCTGAAGGTTATCTTGTCTGTATCACATCCTGAAGCGGTGCTGTTGCTCCAGTTTACTCCATCCTTACTGATCTGCCATACATATGTAAGATCATCTCCGGTTGCCTCAACACTGAATTTAGCTTTACTTCCTCTGATAACCTTTGCTGCCGCAGGCTGAGTAACTATCTCAGTAGGTCTTATTATAGTTACTTCTACAGATGATACTCCTCCCCGGATATTATCCTGCTCATCTACTACCTTAAACCATACATAGTAGGTTCCGGCGTCGGTTGCTGTATAGTTGTCTGTGGTATAAAGGTTATCATCCGTCGGAGCCGTATTTTCAGTGGTCACGGCGTACTTCATTGTGTAACCTTCCGGAAGCGCCGTGGTCGGTGTGTTTATCAACTGTATCGGATCTCCGGTATAGATAACACTGCTTCCGGTCTTTGCTGAAACCTCGCTCATCACCTGCGCAATCTGGTCTGCCACAACCTGTGTCGTACAGCTTGCAATGGCGTTATTGAAGTTGTTCAGTGCCGTTGTGACTTCTTCTTCCGTTGTAGCCGCTTCGATTGCTGCAAGCGCAGTAGTCTTGGCGTCCGTCACGGTTTGCTGGTCAGCAGCGATGTAATCATTTGCATTTACTGCGTTGACCGTATTCTTTGCAGTCGTCTTCGCATTGTCAAGTTCCTTCTGTGCCTTCGTCTTTACTGCATTCACAGCGTCAACCGCATTGTTCTTTGCCGTGGTAATGGCTTCGGTCGTAGTCGCATTGTCGATAGCAGTCTTGCCGTCTGTGATCGCCTGAGTCAGTGTAGTCCAGTCGTCTGCATCATAGTCATTTTGGTTCTTTTCAGTGAGCAATGTATCAAGGTCTGCTTTTGCTGATGTCTTCGCATTGTCAAGTGCTTTCTGTGCCTTTGTCTTAACAGCATTCACAGCGTCAACCGCATTGTTCTTTGCCGCGGTAACGTCTTCGATCATAGTCGCATTGTCGATAGCTGTCTTGCCGTCTGTAATCGCCTGAGTCAGTGTAGTCCAGTCGGCTGCGTCATAGTCATTTTGGTTCTTTTCAGTGAGCAATGTATCGAGGTCGTTCTTTGCAGTCGTCTTCGCATTGTCAAGTTCCTTCTGTGCCTTCGTCTTTACTGCATTCACAGCGTCAACCGCATTGTTCTTTGCCGCGGTAACGTCTTCGATCATAGTCGCATTGTCGATAGCTGTCTTGCCGTCTGTAATCGCCTGAGTCAGTGTAGTCCAGTCGGCTGCGTCATAGTCATTTTGGTTCTTTTCAGTGAGCAATGTATCGAGGTCGTTCTTTGCAGTCGTCTTCGCATTGTCAAGTTCCTTCTGTGCCTTCGTCTTTACTGCATTCACAGCGTCAACCGCATTGTTCTTTGCCGTGGTAACGGCTTCGGTCGTAGTCGCATTGTCGATAGCAGTCTTGCCGTCTGTGATCGCCTGAGTCAGTGTAGTCCAGTCGGCTGCATCATAGTCATTTTGGTTCTTTTCAGTGAGCAATGTATCGAGGTCTGCTTTTGCTGATGTCTTCACATCCGCCAAAGGATCTGGCACCGTCACGTCACAGCTTGCACTCTTGGTGCTGTCCGCATTGCTGGTAGCCGTAACGGTTGCGCTGCCCGCCGAAATGCCCTTCGCATAGACGGTCAGGTTTTCGGTGGCATCTGAGCCTACCTCGGTGGTGCAATCCTCATCAGTATACAGCTTCACCGCGTCGCCGCTGACGCTCCACACGACCTTTTTGTCGGTAGCGTTCTGAGGCGTTACGGCAGCCGTCAGTGCCTGCGCGCTGCCCGCCGCCACGGTGGCAGAGGACCGGTCGAGGGTCACGGCATATTCCGCCCGCAGGCTGAGCTGTCCATCCGCGTCTTTTACGACGGAAAGATTTGGGTTGTCGCTTACAAATTTTGATACATCATTGAAGGATGTATCGATACTATTGGTAAACACTTTGTCGTTGTTCCAATAAACGCCGAGCTTCGCCCCCTCCGTCAGCTCTCCGACAATGTTGAGCGTAATATCCAGGTGGATATCACCGGCGCTAACCTCATTATCGAAGATAACGGGCGAGCCGGAGATGTTTACGGAACCTGCTTCCGGATGCAGTGCGGTTTGACCCCGGTTATTGGTAATCTGGACATTTCCGGAAATGGTAAGGTTTCCGTAGGAGGAAATGCCGCCGCACCAGCCGTTATTATCTCTGCTGTTGTGGGTGATCCTGGCATCGCCGGTCAATTCCACCGTCGCGTTCTTCGCGATTCCGAGCGCCGGGCCTCGGCCGGTCGAGGTGTTGTGCGAAATTGCGCCGCCGGTCATGACAAACTGAGAGCTCGCGTTGTTCGAAAGGGACACGCCTCCGCCGTCGGTATAGCCCCCCGCCGTAGCTTTGTTGCCTATGATGTTTCCGCCGGCCATGTTGAATGTTCCGCCGTCAACATAGACTCCGCCGCCCTGTTCGGCTTTGCCGCCGGTAATGTAGCCGCCGGTGAAGGTCTGATACCCGCTTTCCAGGCTGTCATTCACCGTCGCCAGTCCCGCGCCTTTGGCACTTGGATTATTAACCGTAAACTTATGCACCGTTTCTGTTCCGCAATCGTAAAGATTCAGCGTACAGCCGGAAGAAACATGTATCACCCGGTCGTTTCTGTTCATCAAGATACCATGGCCGTTCAGGCAAAGATTGGTTGTGCCCGCCGGTACGTTCCAGGTACTGTCGATGGTCACGTCATTTGCCAGATAATAATTTCCTGCCGCCGTGGGCATGCTGTCCGTAGCAGTCCATGCGGTGAAGGTAATGTCGTCGTGGGTGTGCGCCACCCTAACGGAGACAACGCCCGTCGCGGGATTAAAAATTACCGTGAATGAGCCCGCGCTAGGCAGACTGAAAATGACATTATATCCTTGTGCATCACCATAAGAATCCACCCAACTGTAATTTTTCACGACCTTGAGGTTAATGTCGTCATACGCCTGACTAACCGTGTAGGTCTTTTGATAAGTGCCGTCCGCGGCAAGGCTCATCGTATTGTCTTCATTTGAGGCATCCCATGCGGTGCCGAAAATGTCCGAATGGCTACCGGCCACAACATAGGTAGCTGCAGGTGCTGCGGCGGCTTCGACCATGATGCAGCCTTCATACCAGCCGTCGCCGCCTTGACCATCGGGGCGGAAATGAATGTTGTAGGTGCCATCAGCCGTGATGGTGTAATCGTTACCCATCCCCTCAGGATACCATGTTAGCGAGGAATCCTCATTCTTGACAACCTTGAACAGGTCATCGGCAGAAAAGCTCACACCCAGGAGTTGGAACTCCGAATTATCTTCGTCGTAGGTCATCAAGTAAGAGTCCTCAGGACTCCAATCATTAATATTACTCACAACATAATACTGTGCTGCCGCCGCATTCACCGTCACATCACAACTCGCACTCTTGCTACTGTCTGCATTGCTGGTAGCGGTGACGGTGGCGCTGCCCGCCGATATGCCCTTGGCGTAGACGGTCAGGGTTTCGGTGGCATCCGCGCCAACCTCGGTAGTGCAGTCCGCATCGGTATACAGCTTTACAGCGTCCGCGTTCGTTCCGCCAACGCTCCACACTACCTTCTTGTCAGAAGCGTTGTCAGGCGCAACGGTGGCGGTAAAGGAGACTTTACCGTCCACATCGATTGTCTGCGCGGTGGACGGGGCGAGGGTCACGCCGGTGACTTCGACGGTGGAGGAAGTCGCACCAAACCTGATATACCGCTTCTCCGAGTATCCTCCGGAAACAGCAGACCAGGTGTTGCCGTCGTCACTTTCCTCGGCGTCACCGGTGATGTTGCCCCATCCTATCGCCGAGCCTACTTCCGGATCTGATTCCTCCCCGCCAGTTCCGCCGGTTATAGTAACGGAACCGCCCGTCACGGTAACATTTCTTGTTACGCCATTGCCACCTGAGCAGTATTGGTAGCCAGCACCGTTGCCGCCGGTGATCGTGACGGAACCAGCGCTGACGGTAACATCCCCGGCTATGCCTAAGCCTCCACCACTTTCGGAATCAGTCGGGTCAGCATCGCCACCGGTTACGGTTACGGTGCCGCCGTTGACAATGAGATCCCCTATCATACCATTGCCGGGGTAGCTTTCCTCCGTGCCGTCTGCGCCATTCAGCGTAACTGACCCGTTATTGACGATGACTTTTCTTCCATGCACGGCAAAATTACCGTTATTGGAGCCTGTCACTTCGACTTCCCCGCCGTTGATGATAATGTCTCCGCCGTATTCTCCGCCGCCTATGGCACAGTCGAGATCACTCTCATTATACGTGACAACCAGATTGCCGCCGCCCGCAATGGTCAGGGTTTTTTTTACATCAATACCACCGTTTACGGTCAGTGTAACGCCATCGTTGATCGTCAGCGTGATATCGCTGGTAACGGCGACGACGCCGGTTATCGTCTGACTGGAAGCAATCGTTTGATCGCTGCTCCAAGTGGCGGCATATTCTTCATCCGCATACGCCGTCAGACTCATCCCCGGCATCAGCCCGACGACCATCGCCAGCGTGAGCAAAAAGCTCAGCAGCTTCCTTCCTAATTTTCTTTTCTTCATGTAAATTCCTCCTCGTGTGATTATTTTTATATTAAAAACCGCCTTACATGACAGGGCATAATACCCCGTCAAGTAAAGCGGTTATCCATCACGAATGTTGTATTCAGTTCCATGCGTCTTACAGGGCGCAAAAAGGGCGCACTTAGCCTCTGCTCTGCTCTAAAAAACGTAGGTCTGTTCCGCATGGCTTTACCCCCCTTCCAGAGTTCAGTTAACTATCGTTAGGTTTCGACATAGTGCCATTATATAATAAATTGCTCATTTAATCAATAGATTATTGGTGAATATTCATATAAAAACGCATCATTTTTGTAATTTTTGTACAATTTGCACAATACCTACGACAACTGAAGCACAGCTTCAACAGCTAATGCTGTTCTTGCTGCTTCAACTGCTTCCTTGACAAGCCTCCCTGCTCAGCTCGTTACTCCCAAAGTATCGTGATCATATCAACTGCCTCTCCGATCTCCATCCCTGAAGCCTTGGCTTCCGCGATCCACTCCGAAAGCTTCTCCTCCAGGCCGACCGTCTTCTTCTCTTTCATATACTCAAGGTTCGGATCATCCACATAGAAGCCCTTGCCCTGAACCGAATATATCATTCCTTCCTTCTCAAGATCCTCGTAAGCTCTCTTGATAGTTATGACGCTTATCCGAAGATCCGCCGCAAGTCCTCTTATCGAAGGGAGGCTTTCACCTTCCTTAAGCTCGCCGCTTATTATCATATCTTTAAATGCCCTCTCTATCTGTTCATAGATCGGTATACCGCTTTTGGAATTAATATTTATATTCAAAATGTCACCCCCTTAGACTTCATATGGATAATAATCACATAACCTGCTTTTTCGTCTTTCTAATATGACATCTACTGTCAGGAGAACTGCTGCAGTTATGAGTATATAGATATGAAACCTGTCAGAGCCTTTGCTGAGTATTCCTCTTCGGCTGCTGCCGCTCATCATCATGCTGATTGCGTAAATGAAGAATACTATATGCGGAAGAGTCTCTATAAAATACTTTATAGCTTTCTTCTTAAATATGCTTCCCAGACCGTCTAAACGCTTGTTGTCATTTCCGGCATCCAGCATAAGCTCATACGCATAAACCATAAGCAATATAAAGAAACAGATGTCTATAAGCGGAGTCTCGTTAGCTATTAAGCTGTTTGCAACGATCCATCCGTTTTTCACGGCCAGATAAACATATACCTTGCTCATAACGCCGAGGATCAGGTATCTTAGCCACACAAATCTTATCTTTCTAAGGTTTTTTGCTGTGATCTCCTTATCCGAAAGAGGAAGCATATGCTCCATCTCCGTACTGTGTACATAACCGACAGATACTGCGGAGCCGAGGAGCATAATGATCCACTGTGCACTTCCCGAAAAGATCACCAGGCTGACAAAAAGCAGCCTTACTGCCCAGAGGATAGGAGTATATTTAAAACTTATTCTTTCTCTTCTGAAATAATCCTTCATTTCTAACTCCTCTCTTCATCTGCTGTCTCATGCTTCTTCTCAACGTAATACATGATTACCTTCTGATCCGGGATCGCAGCTGTCTCATCACTGCTGCCCTCGATGATCCTGTAGGAATCCCTGAAGCTGTCTATATCACCAAAATATCTTACTGTTGTTACATTTTCATCTCTTCCAAGCCAGAGTATATCGTCTGCAATATGCTCAAGCTCTGTAACAAGATGGCTGGAAATGATAACTGAACTCTCCTCTGTCTCGACCATTTCCCTGATGCAGTCATAAAAATAATCTCTAAAATTAACATCAAGATTGCCTGCCGGCTCATCAAGTACGAAAAGCTTTACCGGATGACTTCTTGCAAATGCCAGCTGCATCCTGAGAGACTGTCCGGCCGACAGCTGTGAAAGCTGCTCCTTCGGATAGATTTCATATTCTTCAAGAAAGCTTACAAATCTATTCATATCGAAGCCCTTATAGTAATATCCGTAAACCTCGCCGACTTCCATAACCTTCATGTTATTTGAAAATGGATTCTCCTGAAGTATGAATCCCAGCCCCTGGCGGTATTCCTTCTGGTCAGTCTTATAATTTCTTCCATCCAGCCAGATCTCTCCGCTGTCACCGGCCGCTTTATCTATCCCATAGCTTCCAAGTATACTTCTGATAAGTGTTGTCTTTCCGACGCCGTTCATTCCTATCAGTCCTACAACTCTTCCCTTTGGAAAAGAAAAGCTGATGTCCTTCAGAATAAAATCACCTTTATGTTTATTTAATCCTTCACATTTGAAAAAATCCATATTACTACCTCTAACCCTTCATAATAAGCATGCATGCGTTCATGTTTCTACTGTGTATATGCACAGTATATACAGATATATACACACTTTCAATACCTTTTTTAAAAAAATAAAAAAGCTGTAAAATCCTTTATAAAAAAGACTTTACAGCTTTTATCGACCGGTCCTGCCCGGTCCCATGTATATCTAATCTTAAAAATATTATAACTATTTAGCAGCTATCTCATCAAAATATCTGTCTGCGGCTGATTCGTAGAGATCATTTCCCTTACTGTCTATTATCACAATAACCGGAAGGTTCTCGACACGAAGCTTTCTGATGGCTTCTGTTCCAAGATCATCGTAAGCTATTACCTCTGCTTCCTTAATACATTTTGAGAGAAGGGCTCCTGCACCGCCGATAGCAGCAAAGTATACAGCCTTATTCTTAATGATAGCCTCGTGAACAGCGGCATTTCTCTTGCCCTTACCGATCATTCCCTTAAGACCTTTATCAAGAAGAAGCGGTGTATATTTGTCCATTCTGCTCGAGGTTGTAGGTCCCGCAGAACCGATAACCTCTCCCGGTCTTGCAGGAGTAGGTCCGAGATAATAGATAAAATTATCTTTCAGCTCCATCGGAATCTCTTCTCCGGCCATAAGGCTGTCATACATTCTCTTATGAGCTGCATCTCTTGCAGTATAGATTGTTCCTGTAATATATACATAATCACCGGCATTAAGCTCGGAAAGCTCACTTTCTGCTGCCGGAACAGTAAGATGTCTGTCCAATTCTTTTCTCCTAATAATATTATTATATAATTGCACTTGCGTGTCTGTTCACATGGCAGCACATATTTACTGCAACAGGAAGTCCTGCAATGTGTGTCGGATAGGTTTCTATATTTACCGCAAGCGCAGTGGTGCTTCCACCGAGACCTGCAGGTCCGATACCAAGTGAATTGATACTTGCAAGAAGCTCGTCCTCAAGTTCTTTAATGTGAGGAAGTTCCGATCTCTTGTCCAGATTTCTGGTAAGAGCCTTCTTAGCAAGAATAGCTGAATACTCGAAATCTCCTCCGATGCCAACTCCGACAACAAATGGAGGACATGCATTCGGACCGGCTTCCTTAACGGTGGTAATAACAGCATTTTTAACGCCTTCTATACCGTCTGCCGGCTTAAGCATGAACTGTCTGCTCATATTTTCGCTTCCGAAGCCCTTTGGAGCTATAGTAATCTCCAGTTTATCGCCCGGAACTATATCATAATGGATGATCGCAGGTGTATTATCCTTTGTATTCTCACGGATAAGCGGATCACTTACAACGGATTTTCTAAGATAACCGTCTGTATACCCTCTTCTTACGCCTTCATTTATGGCTTCGGTAAGATTTCCGTCAAAATGAACCTCCTGGCCGACCTTAATAAAGAATACAGCCATTCCGGTATCCTGACAGATTGGTATCTTATTCTCATCCGCAACCTTCATATTCTCGACAAGCTGTCCGATAACCTGACGTCCGAGGGCGCTTTTCTCATTCTTTTCAGCCTGATCGATCCTCTGCTTCATATCATCTGCAAGATAGAGATTTGCCTTGATACAAAGCTTTTTTACTTCCTCAATTATTGTTTCTGTCTTAATCTCTCTCATATCATTATCCTATAAAGTCGTCTTTATCTGCTCCTGTTTTCTTTCTCTTTCTGTCCTGAATAAAATTATTCAGCTTAACGGATACATAGAAAATAAACAGTATTACCAGTATGATCGCCAGCCAGTAGGCTGCTGCCATAAGGAATTCCTCTATATTGTGAGTACTGGAGAGATTTTCCAGATTTTCCTTGAGACCATCCATTTCTTTTACTCCTTACGTTTATTCCAGATTATTTATCATCTTCCTCTGCATCCTTCTCGGCTGCATCAATAAGCTTCTTAATATCATCAGGTGTTTCTTCCGATGCCTCATCAACCGACTCAACAGGCTCTTCACCATTTTCACCGGTCATTCTTATCTCTTCTCTAACCTTTGCGATACCTGCAACGGAAATATTGCTGTCAACATCGATCTTGATAAGCTTTACTCCGGAGGTATTTCTGCCGGTCATTGATATCTCATCACACTTAAGCTGGATGATAATGCCTTCATTTGTTATAAGCATTACCTCATGATCAGGATTTACAGCCTTAACGCCCACAACATCACCGGTTCTTTCGGTGATCTTATAGCATCTGATACCCTTGCCGCCTCTCTTCTGAAGAGGGAATTCCTTACGCATAGTACGTTTTCCAAGACCCTTCTCGGAAATGATAAGGAGTGCTTCACCCTGGGTTGAAAGCTGCATTCCGACTACCTCATCACCAGGTGAAAGATTCATACCTCTTACACCCATAGCGCTTCTGCCGGTGCTTCTGATATCGGTATCCTTGAATCTGATACAGATACCATACTTTGTTACCATATATATTTCTCTTGTATTATCTGTAGTCTTAACCTCGATAAGCTCATCATCATCCTGAAGAGTCATTGCGATAATACCGTTCTTACGGATATTTGAATACTCAGTTTCAGGAGTTTTCTTGATAATACCGTGCTTTGTTACCATGATCAGATACTTATGCTCGCTGAATTCCTTGAGGGTGATAACAGCTGTTACATGCTCCTCAGGTTCAAGATTCAGAAGATTTACAATATTTGTTCCTCTCGCATTTCTGCCGGCCTCAGGTATCTGGTATACCTTCATCTTGTATACTCGGCCTTTATTTGTAAAGCATAAGATATAATGCTTTGTATTAGTCATAAGTATATCTTCGATAAAGTCCTCATCAAGAGTCTGCATACCCTTAATGCCTCTTCCGCCGCGGTTCTGCGCATGGAAGTTATCAACAGAGGTACGCTTGAAATATCCGAGATGAGTCATTGTAAGGACTGTATTTTCCTCAGGAATAAGATCCTCATCAACAATATCATCCTCGTCTTCACCGATAGATGTTCTTCTGTCATCACCGTACTTGTCTGCGATAAGCTGCATTTCATCACGGATAACTCCGAGAAGTATCTTCTCATCTGCAAGGATTGACTTAAGATAAGCGATCCTCTCGATAAGCTCCTTGTACTCTGTTTCAAGCTTCTCTTTTTCGAGACCTGTAAGAGCACGAAGTCTCATATCAACTATAGCCTGGGCCTGAGCCTCAGAGAGGGCAAATCTTTCGATAAGCTTTGCCTTAGCTTCATTTACGTTTGCTGCCGCTCTGATGATACGTATTACTTCATCGATATTATCAATGGCTATAAGGAGACCTTCAACGATGTGAGCTCTCTCCTCAGCCTTATTGAGGTCGAATTTTGTTCTTCTTGTAACAACATCCTCCTGATGCTTAATATAATACTTAAGCATATCCGGAAGGCTGAGAACCTTAGGCTCGTTGTCTACAAGTGCAAGCATATTTACGCCAAATGTATCCTCAAGCTGTGTATGTCTGTAAAGGTTATTGAGAAGTACGTTCGGATTGCAGTCACGTCTTACTTCTATAACAACTCTGAGTCCTTCTCTTGATGATTCATCACGAAGGTCTGTGATACCATCTACTCTCTTCTCTTTTACAAGATCTGCGATCTTCTTGATGAGAAGAGCTTTATTTACCATATAAGGAAGCTCGGTAATTACAATACGCTGCTTTCCATTCTGCATCGGCTCGATCTCTGAAACCGCACGAACCTTTATCTTGCCGCGTCCGGTCCTGTAGGCTTCATTTATGCCTCTTACACCGAGGATCTGAGCACCTGTAGGGAAATCCGGACCCTTAACGATCTGAAGGATTTCTTCTATCTCTGTCTCTCTGTCCTCGTCTATACGGTTATTTATCATTTTTACAGCTGCCGCTGTTATCTCTCTTAAATTGTGAGGAGGTATGTTTGTTGCCATACCAACTGCGATACCCGAGGTACCATTTACAAGAAGGTTAGGATAACGGCTCGGAAGAACTGTCGGTTCCTTCTCTGTCTCGTCAAAGTTTGGTATAAAATCAACGGTATCCTTATTGATATCAGCAAGCATTTCCATGGAAATCCTGGTAAGCCTTGCCTCTGTATATCGCATGGCAGCAGCTCCGTCACCATCCATAGAACCGAAGTTTCCGTGGCCATCTACCAGAGGATATCTTGTATTCCATTCCTGGGCGAGCTTAACTAAAGCCTCATAAATTGAGCTGTCTCCATGAGGATGATATTTACCCATTGTATCACCGACAATACGCGCACATTTTCTGTGAGGCTTGTCCGGTCCGTTATTAAGTTCTATCATTGAATACAGAATTCTTCTCTGTACCGGTTTAAGTCCGTCTCTGACATCAGGAAGCGCACGGGCAGCGATGACACTCATAGCATAATCAATGTATGAGGTCTCCATGGTCTTCTTCAGATCTACCTCTCGCACTTCATCAAATATCTTATCGTCATCCATTATATTTTCTCCTTTTCAGGGCTCACAGCAACAAATCTAATATAATTTATTGCCGCTTTTTCAAGATTATAATCTATACTGCTGTTTCTAAATCAATTATCTCTATCAGATATCAAGATTCTTTACAAATTTAGCGTTTTCCTCAATGAATTTCTTACGTGGTTCAACCTTGTCACCCATAAGAGTGTTAAATGTAAGGTCAACCTCTGTTTCATCATCATTATCGATAGAAACTCTGAGAAGTATTCTCTTCTCAGGATCCATTGTGGTATCCCAGAGCTGCTCGGCATCCATCTCACCAAGTCCCTTGTAACGCTGAACCTTGTTGTTCTGGTCTCTTCCAACCTCATCAATAATCTGGGCAAGCTCTTCATCACTGTACGCATACCAGAATTTTTTGTTTTTCTCCAGCCTGTAAAGAGGCGGCTGAGCCAGATAAACATGTCCCTGTCTGATAAGCTCAGGCATGAATCTGTAGAAAAATGTAAGCAGCAGCGTTGCGATATGTGCACCGTCAACATCGGCATCCGTCATGATGATTATCTTGTTATATCTAAGCTTCTCAATGTCGAAATTATCATGAATACCTGTACCAAATGCAGTTATCATAGCCTTGATCTCTGCATTTTCAAGAATATGATCGATACGTGCTTTTTCGACATTTAAGATCTTTCCTCTAAGAGGAAGAATAGCCTGTGTTGCTCTGTTTCTTGCTGTCTTGGCAGATCCTCCAGCAGAATCTCCCTCAACGATGTAAATCTCGCATTCATCCGGATTCTTGCTTGAACAGTCCGCAAGCTTTCCCGGAAGAGCCATTGACTCTGAAAGTGTTGTCTTTCTGGCAACATCTCTTGCTTTTCTCGCTGCAAGTCTTGCTCTCTGGGCAAGAACAGCCTTTTCTATGATTATCCTTGCAACTGCAGGATTCTGTTCAAGGAAATAAACCATCTGTTCAGACATAACGCCTTCAACAGCTGTACGCGCATCTGCATTTCCAAGCTTCTGCTTTGTCTGTCCTTCGAACTGAGGCTCCTCGATCTTAACGCTTATTATCGCTGTAAGACCTTCTCTTAAGTCCTCTCCTGAAAGATTATCGTCCTTTTCCTTAAGGAAATTGTTATTTCTTGCATAATCATTGAAAACCTTGGTAAGAGCGGATCTAAAGCCTGTCATGTGAGTACCGCCCTCAGGAGTAATGATATTGTTTACAAAGCTGTAAACTGATTCGTTATAACCATCGTTATGCTGAAGCGCAACTTCAACATTTATATTATTTTTGGTGCCCTCGCAGTAAACTACCTTGTCATAAAGAGCAGTCTTACCCTTGTTAAGATATTCAACAAACTCCTTTATGCCGCCTTCATAATGAAATGTATTCGAAACCGGCTCCTCAGGACGCAGATCCGTAAGAATGATCTTCAGATTTCTTGTAAGAAATGCTGTCTCCCTGAGTCTTACCTTAAGGGTATCATAATCATATATTACATCATCAAATATTGTAGCATCCGGCTTAAATGTTACTCTTGTTCCGGTCTTGTCGGTATCTCCCACTACTTTAAGGTCATAGCAGATATTTCCTCTCTCATATCTCTGCTGATAGATCTTGCCGTCTCTTGAGACCTGAACCTCCAGCCAGTCTGAAAGGGCGTTAACAACCGATGAACCTACGCCGTGAAGTCCTCCGGAAACCTTGTATCCTCCACCGCCGAACTTACCGCCGGCATGAAGTACAGTAAATACTACCTCTACCGCAGGTCTCTTCATTTTCGGCTGGATTCCTACAGGAATACCTCTTCCGTTATCTACAACCGTGATAGAATTGTCTTTATTTATAAAAACCTGGATCTCAGAACAGAAACCTGCAAGAGCTTCATCAACAGAATTATCAACTATCTCATAAACCAGATGATGAAGACCTCTGGATGACGTACTTCCGATGTACATACCCGGTCTTTTTCTTACAGCCTCAAGTCCTTCGAGAACCTGAATCTGTTCTGCACCATAATCAACGTTATGTTCGCTATTTGCTCCCTGTTGCACCTTATTCTCTTCCACTGTTTCCTCCTAAATTCTGACTATATATGGTCCTTCTTCACCTAAATACTCTTTAGGGAAGCATTTCCGGCTTCAATATAGTAAATCCTGTCTATGTTTATTCTTTCTTTTATGAAATCATCATATCCGGTACAGGTGATAATTGTCTGCACATCCTTGATGCTCTTAAGAAGAGCATTTCTTCTGCTCGTATCAAGCTCCGACATTACATCATCCAGAAGAAGCACCGGATTATCATTTATGATCTTCTTGACCAGCTCTATCTCCGCAAGCTTCAGGGATAACGCCGCAGTCCTCTGCTGCCCCTGGGAACCGTACATTCTGACATCCATACCATTTATGAAAAATGATATATCATCTCTGTGTGGTCCGTACTGAGTGCTTTCATACTTGCAGTCAATGTCCCTTTTCTCAAGAAGTATATTTCTGTAGCTTTCTTCATTTACTGACTTATTGTACTGAATCTCCAGAGTTTCCTTTCCGTTCGTCAGCTCTCTGTGAATATCCTTCACTATCTCGGAAAGCATATTTATAAAGTTTTCTCTCTCCTTAATGACCTTTACGCCATAGGAAATTATCTGTTCATCCCACACATCGAGTGTATCAAGAAGACTTTTATTATAATAAATCTGTCTGAGAAGATTATTTCTCTGATTCAGAACCTTATTGTAACCCGCAAGATTACTGTAATATAATCTGCTGATCTGACAAAGCTCCATATCCATGAACTTTCTTCTTTCAACAGGACCGTTTTTTATGATACTCAGATCCTCCGGAGAGAAGAAAATGATGTTAAGCATACCAAACAGCTCTGCGACCTTTCTGATAGCCAGACCATCGACAGCCACTCCCTTGTTCTTATTCTTCTTGATATGCATATCAATCCTGTGGGAAATGTCATTTTTCCTGACGATCAGCTTTATATGGGCATCTTCTTCTCCGAAACGGATTATATCTCTGTCTCTGGAGCTTCTGTGCGATTTGGTTGTAGCAGCCATATAAATAGATTCGAGGATATTTGTCTTTCCCTGCGCATTATCTCCGTAAAGGATATTGGTACCTTTGGAAAGTTCTATATCAACCAGACTGTAATTCCTGTAATTATTTAATGCTAAAGCTTCAATATACATTAGCTCTGACCTTATTTTATTATATCTATAGTCTGACCATCATACTCAACATGATCACCGCCATAAAGCTTTCTTCCTCTTCTTTCGTCAACTTCTCCGTTGACCTTTACCTGACCATCCTGAATGACTTCCTTGGCTTCTACGCCTGAACTCACCAGATTGCAGGCTTTAAGAACCTGACCAAGCTTTATAAATTCTTCTGTATCTTTAATTCTGAATTCCATAATTTTTTCCTTTTTTTCCATGTGTTCATGTTTAAAAACACGTATGTATGACAATCCATATTTCTCTATGGGATGTCATATATATGTGGTTTTTAAACATCCACACACAAACTACTGTAGAGAAATACAGTCTTTTGTGTGTTATATGTTTAAAACACGTATGTATGGCAGTCTGTATTTCTCTACAGAATGTCATACGTATGTGGTTTTTAAACTTTAAACAGATTAATAAATAGATGTATTAATATTGATTGGAAGTATAATGTAAATATATGTCTCTTCAGCATTTTTGATGAAGCAAGGACTCTTTGAGTCATACATATAAATGTTTACACTGTCATCATCTATTACACGAAGAGCATCCATGATGAATTTAGGATTAAATCCGATGATTATCTCATCTCCGGTCTTCTCAACCTCAAGCTCTTCATTTAATGAACCAAGATTTGTATCAACTCTTATGTACATATTGTTGTCATTCTTAACGCTGACAACGATAGGCTTCTTATCTGTCTCCTGAATGAATATCATAGCTCTGTCGATAATGGACATAAGATCTTTTCTGTCTGTTTTAACAACGATATTGTGATCGATGGAAAGCATCTGGCTTATCTTGAAGTATTCACCTTCGATAAGACGAGAAACTATCCTTGTTTCGTCAAACTCGAATAAGATATTGTTATCAGAGAAGAAGATTGAAACCTCGTCATCTATACCGCCTGAAAGGATCTTGCTGATCTCCTGAAGTGTTTTTCCAGGTACGATAACGCTTACATCAGGATTTTCACCCTTAAGCTCTACATTTCTTATAGATATTCTGTGGCCGTCAAGAGAAACTACAGAAAGCTTATTGTTCTTTATATCAAAGAATTCGCCTGTCATAAGTCTTGTATTCTCATTATCTGATATAGAGAAGATAGTCTGTCTGATGATATCTCTTAAGGTCATCTGTGAAAGTGTGATGCTTTTTTCCTTCTCTATAACAGGAAGATAAGAGAAATCCTCTCCTGATCTGCAAGGAACGATAGCCTTGGTCTTCTCACAATAAACTGTGGTCTTGTAATCAGAGTTGGTTTCTATATTTATCTCACTTTCAGGAAGCTTTCTTACGATATCTGAGAAGAACTTTGCTTCAAGAGCAATCTTTCCTTCTTCTAAAACAGTACCTTCTATAAATGTCTCTATACCAAGCTCGAGATCGTTAGCGATAAGCTTTATCCTTCCGCCTGCTGCTTCTACAAGAATACACTGAAGTATAGGCATGGTTGTTTTATTTGAAACAGCTTTGGAAACAATATTTATTCCTTCTGAAAGATCTCTTTTTTTACATTTGATACGCATGTGACGACTCCTTTTATTTATATATAATTTTTAGTAGTAATAATAGTAAGTGGTGTTGATATGTTGAAAAGTCCCGCAGCCATTGATAACACTGGATTTTAAGGTCATCTTTTGCTGTTGAAGGATTTTTATCTGCAGTTTGGTTTTTGTTGATTTAATCGTTTTTTATCAAAATCGGACTAAAAACAGGTAATTTTTAAATGAATTCTGATAAGTTAAATTATATCAACAATTAAGTAAATCAACATTTAATTGTCAGAATATTCAAAGTTATCAACATTTATAAACAATTAGTTATAAAAAATGTTTATAACTTGTTATACCTGTGGATTAATCTTCTTTTTTATTACCTCTATAGTAGCGTTTAACTGAGCATCATCCTTAATCCTGTCTTCAATCTTCTTGATGCCGCTGTATACGGTTGCGTGATCCTTGCCGCCAACAATATCACCTATCGACTGAAGGCTTCTGTCTGTAAGATTTCTGCAGAGATACATAACAAGCTGCCTTGCTGTAGCTATATCTGCATTTCTCTTCTTGGATTTGATATCCTCAACAGAGATTTCCATATGTTCGGCAACTGTTGATAAGATAAGCTCAGGTGTTATTACAAGAGCTGTGCTTTCCTTGGAAATGAGATCCTTCAGGGTATCCTTTGCCAGCTCTTCCGTAATACTCAGATTCATCAGCTTGGCGTAAACGCTTATCTTGTTGAGGGCTCCTTCAAGCTCTCTTACATTTGAAACTATATTTTCAGCAATATAGTTGAAAACTGAATCAGGAATGTCCGTAAGACCGTTAAGCTCGGCTTTATTTCTGAGTATGGCCATTCTGGTCTCATAATCTGGAGCATGAATATCGATAGGAACTCCCCACTCAAATCTTGAACGAAGTCTTTCCTCAAGGGATTTGATCTCCTTTGGAGGCTTATCAGAAGATATGATTATCTGTTTTTTAGCTTCGTAAAGATAATTGAAGGTATTGAAGAATTCCTGCTGTGTTCTCTCACGTCCGATGATCTCCTGGATATCGTCTATAAGAAGAACGTCGACTCTTCTGTATTTGTCTCTGAATTCATCGGTTTTATTCTTCTGGATCGCGTCTATAATGTCATTTGTGAATATCTCAGATGTTGTATAGAGTACATTCGTATTTTCATCATTCTGAAGTATGTAATGAGCTATAGACTGCATAAGATGAGTCTTGCCAAGACCTGAGCCTCCGTAGATAAAAAGAGGATTGAAGTTATCCTGGCACGGAAGATCTGCAACAGCAAGACAAGTTGCATATGCATGCTTATTGCTGTCACCGACAATGAAATTCTCAAATGTATATTTAGGATTTAAATTTGACCTTCTAACCGCTTCATAGTAGCCTTCGCTGTATTCGCGGTGAAGCTTTGATTCGATACCTTCAATACTGCTGTCTCCCTGAGGAAGGAAGTTCTTCTTCTCGTCAATAACAATATTGATATTTGAATCGTTGAGTATTTCCCTGATGGCTGACAGAAGGAAGATATCGTAGCCCTTCTTGTGAAGGTAGTCTACACCATGCTTTCCTCTCTTCTCATCAACATAGAAATATACTGTGTCATCTTCAGCTGTATATATTTCAAGAGATCTGATCCATGTGTCGATAATTATCCTTGTAACATCATAGTTTGTCTCAAGTATATTCAGAATATCATTCCACTTTTCTTTGATCAATTCTTCCATAATTATAATAAGTAAATAGCCTTTCATTTCTTAGTAAAATGGGATTTATCCCCATTAGATATAATACATCAAAAGGTCAAAATAAACAAGTTAAACATGGCTCTTTTAGCGTTAAGAAAAGGGAAAAATAATATATTATGTAATTAGAATTATGTAAACAAAAGCGTTTTTAAAAAAATGTTGAATTACCTATATTTCCGGATGTAAGCAACAATGTAATAAACAGAAAAAGAATAACTTATCAACAATTTACCAACAAAATGTTGATAAATTACGTAAACCATGAAGAATTTTTTTAATATTTTGTGTATAAGTATTGCCGCAAATTGCATGTTTTTTCTTGACTTTTCTAACATTTTCAAATAAAATGTCACTTGATTTGTGTCCATTTCCTTCAATTAATGTATATAAATACATTTGAGGGATATGACAAAGACATGAAAATATAATATAAGGAGGTAGATTTCACATGAAGATGACATTTCAGCCTAAGAAGAGATCAAGATCTAAGGTTCATGGTTTCAGAAAGAGAATGAGCACAGCTAATGGTCGTAAGGTTCTTTCAGCTAGAAGAGCTAAGGGAAGAAGATCTATTTCAGCCTAAGACCACATTTTTGTGGTCTTTTTAAGTAGCCTCTTTGACTTTATTGGTGAGTAAAGGTCTATTAGCAAATGAAAAACATCATTTCATTAAAAAACTACAGAGAGTTTGGCAGGGTCTATGACCACAGAGAATCGTTTGCCAATAAATATTTAGTGATGTACCGGGCAGCCAATTCGCTCGGATACAGTAGAATTGGAATCTCTGTAAGTAAAAAGGTTGGCAACAGTGTTGTAAGGCACAGAATAACACGGCTGATCCGCGAGAGCTACAGATTAAATAAAGATAACTTGAAACAGGGATATGATCTGGTTGTTGTAGCCAGGCCTTCTTCGAAGGATAAGATGTATAAGGATATAGAAAGCTCCTTTCTACATCTTTGCAGGCTGCATCATGTTTTATTGAAAGAGGAAAAATCAGATAATTAATGAATAAAGTTTGTATTTGTTTAATTAAATTTTACAGAAAACACTTATCACCGTTAAAAAGACACGGAACCTGTATATTCTATCCCACATGTTCGGCTTATGCTATCGAAGCATACAGAAGATATAATTTCTTCAAAGCTACAGGCCTGACCTTGTGGAGAATACTTAGATGTAATCCTTTTGGAAAAGGGGGTTATGATCCGGTTCCATAGGAGAAAGAAAAATGCTTTTAATTAAGAAAACAGGATTTTTCGGTCCCCTGTACAGCTTCATGGGCTGGATAATGAACGGAATCTACAACATTCTTGCTTCTATGAATGTTGAAAGCCTTGGTCTGTCCATTATCATTTTTACCATTGTAGTAAGGCTTCTCATATTTCCTTTAAATCTTAAGACTACAAGGTCTTCTAAGATCCAGAAGTATCTCCAGCCGGAATTCAATAAGATCAATAAGAAGTACAAAGGTAAAAGAGATCAGCAGTCAATGATGAAGCAGCAGCAGGAGGTCAGAGAACTTCAGCAGAAATATGGAATCAAGATGACTTCGGGTTGTATTACTTCTCTTATTCAGATTCCTATATTCTTCTCACTTTACTGGGTAATAAGGAACATACCATCATATGTTACCAAGATCCATAAGCTTTATGAGCCAATTGCTGAAAATGTTAAGACAGCATTTGAATCGGTTGCAGCAGATAACGGCGGCGGTTATGAAGGCTTCAAGAACTTCGTAAGCCAGTCAAAGTTAATGCTTGAAAGCGGTGCTCTTACACAGAAGACTTATGGAACAGGCGAAGGTATCATCGATTCACTTTATAAGTTTACCGGTGATAACTGGAACAGTCTTCATGAAACCCTTAATACTATCGGTGCTAACCCTTCAGAGATAGCACACAGCAGTATTGATAAGGCTAATATGTTCCTGGGCATTAATCTTGCAGAAGCTCCTGGTTTCAAGCTTTCGATAGCACTTATCATTCCACTGGTTGCTTTTGTTTTCCAGTTCCTCAGTACGATTGCAATGCAGAAACAGCAGGTGATCACTGACGCTTCTCAGGAAGCTACAATGGCTACAATGAACAAGATGACAAAGATCATGCCATTCTTCTCATTGATCCTTTGTATTTCAGTATCTGCCGGTGTTGGTCTCTACTGGGCAATGGGTGCCATAGTAGGTTGGCTGACGACTGTCCTGACCAATGCATACTATGACAAAGTGGATATGGAAAAGATCATTGAGAAATCAATGGCAAAGGCTGCTATCAAGAATGAGAAGAGAAAAGCCAGCGGCAAGAAGACATTTATGGAGAGATTATCCGAAAATGCAGCTGCACAGCAGCAGGCCAGAGAAAATACAGAAGGTATGGAAAAATTCGGGAGTGCAAGACTTAAAAATTACACTTCTAATACATCAACTCAGTCAAATGCAAATGTTCGATACAGACAGGGAAGTATTGCTTCAAAGGCTAATGCCATGAGACAGTACAATGATAAGGAGAGTAAATAATAATGGAATTTAAGGAGTTTAGAGCTAAAACTGTAGAAGATGCTCTTACTGCAGCAGCTCTTGAGTTTTCAGTAGCAAGTTCTGAACTTGAAACTGAGATCATCGACAGGGGAAGCACAGGCTTTCTTGGTCTCGGCGGCAGACAGGCTGTCATAAAGGCCAGAGTAAAGAATGACATTTCCCGTGATACAAAAGAATATCTTGAGAAGATATTCGCAGCTATGGAAACAGAGGTAACTATCGATATCGAGTACGATAAGGAAGCTCAGACTATGGATATAGATCTTGAGGGACCTGAAATGGGTATTCTTATCGGTAAGAGAGGTCAGACACTTGATTCTCTTCAGTACCTTGTAAGCCTTTTTGTTAACAAGAAGAGCGAAACATATATCAGAGTTAAGCTTAACACTGAGAACTATCGTGAAAGACGTAAGGAAACTCTTGAGAATCTTGCCAAGAATATCGCATTCAAGGTTAAGAGAACAAGAAAGTCATTTACTCTTGAACCGATGAATCCTTATGAGAGAAGGATCATCCATTCAACTCTTCAGAACGATAAGTTCGTTTCAACCAAGAGTGAGGGTGAAGAGCCTTATCGTAAGGTTGTTGTATATCTTAAGAAGGGCGGAAAGAACTTCAACAAGAAGAAGGATTACAACAAGAACTACAAGGATTATTCAAAGGAGACTGTTGCTGAAAAGCCTAAGAAGCCGGCTTATGATTACGGTGATTATGACATTTCAGAGATCAATGCAGAGACAGCAATCGATGCAGCAGCAAATCTTCAGAATGCAATGAGAGAAGAATCTGGTTCAAATGAATAATTAACCTTCCTTCATGCAGGAAAAACTTGATAGAATAAATAAAAAAAAATGTATTTGAGACGTAAAAATCTCAAATACATTTTTTTTAATGTACCTAGGCGGATTCGAACCGCCGGCCTTCCGCTTAGGAGGCGGACGCTCTATCCTGCTGAGCTATAGATACATTTTGCATCTGCAACATTCGTTATTTTATAGTAAAAACATAGCAACGTCAAGATTAAGTTATATTTTAATATTTTAACCGTGTGAAAATGTACCTTCCATAGCGGTTTTAAGAAGATAAAGCTGAGCGCTTATATCCTTTCCGCCCGGAATTCCTGCCGCATCGGCTCTGCAGTGCTGGCAATGAGTATATAACTCGATATATCTTCCTGCTGAAAGCTGGGCTGCGAAAACTTCAGCACTTGTCGGTGCTCTGAAGCCCTTCATTTCTGCTGCAGGAATAAGAGGTATAATGTTATAAAGCTCGGCTCCGAGTTCTGCAACTGTCATTGCAATCTCTTCTATATGATCAAAATTCACTTCAGGTACAAGAACTGTGTTGATCTTGACCATTATGCCTGCGTCACATACCTTCTTGATGCCTTCAAGCTGTTTTTCGATAAGCAGCTTACAGCCTTCAACACCATCATATTTCTTGCCGTGATATACAACAAATTTATTGATCTTTGAAAGAATCTCCGGATCAACGGCATTTACTGTAACTGTAAGGCTGTCGATGCCGACTTCTATTACTTCATCTGCCTTCTCACTGAGAAGAAGACCGTTGGTACTCATACATTTGATAAGCTCCGGATATTTCTCTTTGATAAGACGGAAGGTCTGAAGAGCTGTATCCGTAGCAAGAGTATCTCCCGGACCTGCGATTCCTGCAACCTTGATCTCAGGGCAGAGCTCAAGAGCTCTTCCAATAATATCAAGGGATTCTTCAGGAGTGATAACCTTAGAGGTTATTCCCGGTCTGTCCTCGTAATCATTTCTTACTCTGTCACAGAATCTGCAGCCTATATTGCAGGCGGGACTAACCGGAAGATGAATTCTTCCCATGTTGTCTTTATGTCCTCCAAAGCATGGGTGTTTTGATCTTAATTCTTCTAAGCCTGTCATGGGCTGCCTCCTTTCTGGTAAGTAGATAATTGTGAGCAGTGCCATTCGCACTTTGCTGCGCTGCATGCTCATGTCGTGCTTCGCACTTTTTTTTGTTTTATAAGTTATCGTACAGATCCTCTGTAAGTGTCAGGCTGCCTCTGTAGCCGGCGATGGCACGGTTGAAGAAGAGCCTTGATGATATTGGAAATGTTGCCTCAAGGAACTGAGACTCAGTATATGATACTGCTTCTCTGTCATTTGAGGAACCAACTATCAGCGAAACATCTTCATGCTGTCTGATAGCTTCATTTATCTTATACTGATCAAATGCAAATATAACATCCGGTGCCTTTGCATATTCCAGATTTGTGATCCTGTCCTTGATCAGCTGAACATCGTGGCCTCTATATATAGGCTCTGATATTACTGTAAATTTAGGTGTGAAGCTGTAATCATTTGCAAGGTATCTTGTGATACCGATTGCTGAGTTTGCATCACCGATCACGCCGAATCTCTTCCATGACAGTCTTCCGATTGCCTGTGAAAGGAAGCTGTATACGTAATCTTCTTCCTCCCAGATTACTTTCTCAACAAGTTCGCTGTCAAGAGACAGAGCTTCTGCTACCTGACGAACGAATTCGGTTGTGTCGGTTGCTCCGACAGGAAGTCCCGGATATTTGATCCAAGGAATACCGAATTTCTCCTTGTATTTTTCTGCCGGCTTCTCGAAGAGCCATGGATTTATAACGATATTTAATGCTGCAGCTGAACTGCCCTTAACATCATCTATAGTCTGCTTGTTTGTGTAGAAGGTATTTACCTTAAGTCCGAGACGCTCGAGGATTCTTCTGATCTCTTCAAGGTTTCCGTACCAGAATGGATCGTGGTAAGGAACGATACCGAAGACATTTACAAGCTTCTCATCCTTTTCTCTAGGCTCGATGACCTGATCGATAAGATTGTTCCAAGTTACCTCATAGCCGAGGTTGCTGTCGCCGTGGAAGCCCGGAGTCTCTATAGCGTAAACCTCATGTCCCTTATTGCGGAACTCCTGTGCAACGCTCTCGACATCATCACCGATGATACCTGCTGTACATCCTGTTAAAATGAAGAAGATCTTTGCATCATAGATATCTATAGCGCCCTGAACAGTAGTACGGAGCTTATTTGTACCTCCGAAAACTACTTCTTTCTCAAGCATGTTTGAACATGCGATTGATGAACCTGAAACGAAGGCAATGCTTTTACCGCCTGACTGACCCTGCTCTGCTGCAGATGTCTGAAGACAGCAGCCTGGGCCGGAATGATATATAGGACATACGCCGCCTATTGATGCAAGATTTGAATTTATACCCGCAAGGACACAGCCTCCGCGTGGATTTTCAGTAATTGCTGACATATTTTACCTCTGTATAATAATTTATCTTTCAACGATATATTTAAATGCATCTTCTTTGTACCAGCTTTCCTTGTAAGGAAGCTTAGTATGAGCCGCAAGCTTTTTATTGAAGCCCGGATTCTCAAACTGATCGGCTATCTTGTTGCCAAGATAGATAAGTCCGTCATAACCCATTGTTGGACGCTTTCCGTCAAGAACGTGGGTTGTTGGGAGTCCCAGCTTGGCGGCCCAATCCGCAACTCCTATGAAGCAGTCCGGCTTGAGCCTGTTAAGCAGATTGACCTGCTCAAATGGGAGCATGTTCGCAACATCTACAACGAAATCTCCGTGGATCTTGTTGAGATATTCTATATCGTCCTGAGCATCCTTGTCATATGTAGGAGTCTCAAGACCTACAAGCTTCATTCCAAAGTCATCGATAAGTGCAGCTGCAGCAAAGCTTCTTCCTGTACCGCCGCAGATAAATATTCTCTTGCCCTGCAGTCTTTCACGTATTGCTGCTACCAGAGGGTCTATCCTCTCATGTTCTCTCTTGATGATCTCTTCTGCCTCAGCTTCCTTACCGATTATCTTTGCAATGCCTCTGTACCATTTATCTGTATTTCTGATACCGATAGGCATTACTGTATGGCTGTAAGGAATACCGTAATCATTTTCCAGCTCCTGCATGAACTCGTCGCCGAATACCTTACAGATCGATGTTGAAGCCCTTGCTGCTGTAATATTTCTCAGCTTGTCGAGGTTGCTGTAAAATGGAATATAATTTGCCCTCATTCCAAGGTTTTCAAGCATTCGTTCCATTTCTCTCTGATCTGCGTAGCTGATCGAGGTAGGAGCAAAAAGATTGATGAGATCATCCTCTGTCTCTTTCTTCTCGCCTTTAATGATATATTTGTTGATCGCAATCAGGGCTGCATCAAAGCCTGATGCGCAGATTTTTGATTTGAAGCCTTCGCAGTGTACCGGTACAATTACAATGTCCGGGTACTCATCCTGAAGGTTTGCGCATATTGTATCAATATCGTCGCCGATGATTCCGGATGCGCATGAAGTAAATACATAGACAATTCTAGGAGAGTATCTCTCGATACCGAGTTTAACGGTCTCACGGAGCTTTTTCTCTCCACCGAAGATTACGCTCTTCTTGTCAAGGTTTGTACAAAGCAGTCTGGCGTTCTTAACATGTTTTACTCCTCTGTGGATCTGTCCTACTCTGTAGAGATCCTGCATGGCAGAAACGCATCCCAGGCATCCCTGAGGTGAATGAACAACCAGTAACGAATCCTCGATCGAGACAAGAGCCTGAAGACTGTTTATCTCCTGGCACTGAAGTCCCTGTTCAAAGCTTCTTTCTGCTTTCTTAATACATTTTTCTCTAAATCTTTCTTCGAGATCCGTACTGCTTCCACCCAGATCGTTATATCTGTTTGGTCTGGATTCTCTTACGCCTGAATATCTGATAGCCATTATCATTCTCCCTTATTAATATTTTTCCTGTGCGTTTCTCTTATGATTTGCTATAGTACCACTAAATCGCCGGTTATCGTTAATACTTAGAAATGATATGCGGTTATAAGTAATACCTATAACTAAATCTATAAACCAAATCTTTCCTTCAGCTTTAACATATTTCCTTCAACGCCGTTATCAAGGAATATTCCGTCTGAAAGTGCCTTCTGGTACTTCTCTACTTCAATCTCGCCCGGAAGGTAGATTCTCTCAACATTTTCCTTCTTAGGTGATGCAGCAACTCTGTCTGCAAAAAGCTTCTCGCCGTCAAAGAAATCCTTAAGGTCTATCAGTCGGTTGATATCTATAGCACAGAAGTTGAAACCGCAGTTATGTATATTCTCTTCAATACTTCCGTCATCATTTCTTTTAAGAGATGAACCACTCAGGACACCTGTGATAAGGTGAACCATAAAGCCGAGTCCGTATCCCTTGTAGCCGCCGAACGGAAGAAGCGCGCCCTGCATTCCGAGCTTTGGATCAGTTGTATCGTTTCCGTCAGGGTCTATAGCCCAGCCGAGAGGGATTGATCTTCCTTCAACCGATGCATGATACAGCTTATTAAATGCCTGTACGCTTGTTGCAGCATCAAATGTCAGCTCTCCATTTTCGGTCGGAACAGTAATACAGATCGGGTTGGTTCCTATCTGCTTTGACTTTCCGCCAAATGGAGCAACCATGTCTCCTGCATTTGTAAATGCAAGACCTATCATATTTTCTTTAAGTGCTCTTCTGGCATAATAATATGCCATACCAAAATGAGTTCCGTTTTTAACAACTGAAAGACCGATACCATGTTCTTTTGCTTTTTCGATAGCCTTATCCATAGCAAGTTCGCCGCTTGGTGCGCCCGGTGCATGATGTGCATCGAATAAGGTTACTGCTCCAAAATCACGAACGATTTCAACATCATTATTCTGAATCATTCCTCTCTGGAAAAATTCTACATAATCTATAAGATGTACCAGTCCGTGTGAATATACGCCTCTTGCTTCGGCTGTTACCAGGTTATCCGCAACTCTTTCTGCGTAATCCTTTCTGAAGCCTGCTGCTTCAAATATTGCTGTACCTGTTTTTATAAGATCTTCTACTTTATATATTCCCGCCATTTTCTCTTCTCCTAATCTTTTAAATGATTCAGGTGCCAATAATACAATTTGATACCGGATAAAATGTGATTAATTTAAATATTCGGAAACCGCGAATTACTGAGTAAATGCTTTTTCCGAATATCTTAAATGTATTATCTTGTTTTAAGTGAATATCCACGTTTCGCAACTATCTTTTCTATTATAAAGGTTATTATCTCTACACTGATCGTAAGAAGCCAGTAGATAAGACCTGTTGCAAGATATGCTTCGTAGTAGTTCCAGTTGTCCATTGCCATGATCCTGGCAGTTCCTGTGATCTCAACAAGTGTTACGTAAAATGCAAGCGATGTAGCCTGGATGATACCTATCAGATGTGATGAGAAGTTAGGAATACTTATGACCAGTACCTGCGGTATGATGATCCTTCTAAGAACCTGACCGCCTGTCATTCCTATTGACATTGCTGCTTCTATCTCGCTGCGGCCGAGTGAATTAAGACCGCCTCGTATCGTCTCTGCAAGATATGCTGACATATTTATTGAAAGAGTAAGTACAACAAGCTTTTTGATCTCCACCTGATTCATGCGGAAGCTGAAGCCGTGTTTTATCATGAAATTATCAACTATTGCAGGTATGATATAGTAAACAAGATAAAGCTGCAGAATAACCGGCGTTCCTCTTATAAATGAAACGTAAAATTCAGCTATCTTATCAAGTATAAGTACTTTTTTATATCTTAGTATCGCTATTACGAGAGCGATAAGGAGTCCGAAGAAGAAGGACCAGAGTGCGAGGTAAAGTGTAAGAGGAATAGCTTTTCCACTTGCTCTAACGACCTCCCAGAAAAAATTCCAGTTAAAATCCATAAGTTAATCCCTCCGATCATTAATCTCTCTGATAAGAAACTTTATGTTCTATCAGTTTAAATATGCTTCTTATGATCAGATAAAGCACATAGTAGATTAGTGCTACAGCCACATAGCACTCCATTCTATGAAGTGTATATGATCCAAGCTGGTTTGCTGTTGTCATAAGCTCGATAACTCCAACCGCAAATGCGAGAGAAGTATTCTTAAGCGCTGCAACACAAAGGTTTCCAAAACTTGGAAGAGCTACTACCATTGCCTGTGGGATCATTATCCTGAAAAATGTTTTTGTTCCTGACATTCCGATGCTGTAAGCAGCATCCTCCTGACCTTTTCCTACGCTTGCAAATGCAGCTCTTAAGTTCTCTGATATGATCGCTCCGTTGCTGAGCCCATATGCCAGAATTACAAACCACATACCATTTATTCTCGTAAGATCAATACCAATTTTGAGAAATAGCGCCGGCATACCAAAGTAGAATATAAAGAGCTGAGTGAGAGGCGGAATGCCTCTCACAACAGATAAAAGTACTCTGACCAGCTGCTCAAGAACAGGTATATGTTTGGTTCTGATCACTGCGAAAATGCTTCCTACAACTATTCCGCTTAAAATGATCGCTGACCATATAAGGAGCGTTATAGGTATGAAATGCAGTAATCGTGGCATTGCTTTAAATACGTATTTCCATTCAAATGCCTGTACCATCTTTTTCTCCTTTAAACTTCTAAATCTAAATCTTTATAAATAATCCGGAAAACTATTTGATTCCGTACATCTCCTTAACTTCTTCCTCACATTCTTCATCGATGCCAGCTGTAAGGTCCTTGCCATACCACTCATTTGAAAGCTCTGTAAGAACGCCTTCCTGTCTAAGCTTGTAAAGTGCCTCGCTGAGTGCATCTCTGATTACTGCGCCTTCTTCATCCTTTCTTACATACCAGTAAGCGTTTGAATCCTTCATGCATCCGTCCTTACCGATAACAGGATCACCAACGATCTTGAACTTAAGACCATCATACTTCTCATTGTAGATGTCTAACTGTCTGCCTGGCATTACGATTGCTTCAATTCTTCCTGCAGAAAGATCTGCAACAAGGTCTGTAGAATATACGATTTCGATTGTAGAATTGTTATCCTTGATGTAAGCGTTGAGGATATCAGCCATAAGGCTTCCTTCACCTGTACCAACCTTTCTTCCTTCAAGGTCTTCGATACCATTGATATCCTTGTTGTCATCGAAAACGATGATGTTGTAAGGTGTTGAAATGTATGCTCTGTATGTGTGATAGTACTTAGCTTCTCTTGCATCACTTCTTCTGAAGTTACCTGATACAAAGTCTACCTTCTTAGCATCAAGTGAAGAGAAAAGTGTTGGTCCTTCAAGTGGAACGAAGTTGAACTTGTACTGTGGAAGCTCCTCATCAAGCTTCTTCATAAGCTCGATCTCATAACCTGTAAGATTTCCTTTATCATCGAAAAATGAAGTTCTGTCGCCGCCGCTTACAACACCGATATTTAATGTTGTAACCTTCTCGCCGTCAGCTGCTGTAGCTTCCTTCTTCTTTCCGCATGCTGCTAAGCTGGTAAGAAGAACTGCTCCTGCAAGGCCGAGTGCAAGTGCCTTTTTAAGCTTCTTTCTGAATCCTCTGTTTGTTCTGTTTGCTTCATTAAATTTTTTCATCTTTATATCTCCTTTAAAAAACTATTAAATTAAAATGCACATTCTTTTGTTGTTACCGGATTTAGATTACATATGAATATTCCGGTACGATCTTCTGAAGGAACTGTCTTGTTCTTTCTTCCTTTGCATCAGAGAAGATCTGTCTTGGTGTACCGGCCTCGATTACAGTACCGTTGTCCATGACTACTACCTTAGTAGCTATATCCATGGCAAACTGTATCTCGTGGGTAACTACTATCATGGTTACTCCGCTTTTTCCAACCTTCTTCATTACCGAAAGCACATCGCCTACAAGCTCAGGATCGAGTGCTGATGTCGGCTCGTCGAAAAGAATTACCTCCGGTCTGAGGGCAAGCGCTCTTGCTATTCCTACACGCTGCTGCTGTCCGCCCGACATGTTAGCCGGGTAAGCATCGTATTTCTCGGAAAGACCAACTTTATCAAGATGCTCCTTAGCAATCTTGACAGCTTCCTGCTTAGACATTTTCTGTACCTGTATCAGTCCCTCTGTTACATTCTCAACAGATGTTTTATTCTTAAACAGGTTGTACTGCTGGAATACCATCGCAGTTTTTCTTCTAAGATTAATGATCTCTTTCTTGGAAGCGTGAGCTGCATCAACAGTCAGATCTCCGATTGTAACAGTTCCTTTATTTGGTTTTTCAAGAAAGTTCAAACATCGGAGAAATGTTGTCTTACCCGCTCCGGAAGGTCCGAGTATTACGACTATGTCTCCTTTCTCAACCTCGAGATCAACACCCTTCAGTATTTCATTTTTACCGAAGCTTTTTTTGATCCCTTTGGCCGAAAGTATGATATTATCAGCCAACTTTCTCACCTTCTTTCAGGTTTTTATCATTTAAAATGGTGCGGAATGTATCGATGACCTTGACATTTTCTTCATGAGTACCGATTGAGATCCTGAGAAAATCAGGGAAACCAAACTCGGCTCCATTTCTTATCATGATACCTTTCTTAAGGAATTCTTCCTCAAGCCATCCGCCATCCAGTCCGGTATGGAGGAAGATAAAGTTTCCATTTGATCTAACTGCCTTAAAGCCAAACTCCTCGAGTGCTTCGTAATAATACTTTCTCTCGTTATGTATCTTTCTAAGCACATCTTCCTTGAAGGCTTCATCATCAAGAGCTGCTTCTGCAGCTGCCTGAGCAGCAAATGTTGTGTTGATCGGAAGCTTTACCTTGGTAAGTCCTGCGATGATAGATGTATCTGCAATTCCGTAACCGATTCTGAAGGAAGCAAGTCCGTAAGACTTTGAGAAGGTTCTGAGAATGATCAGATTGTCATATTTATCGATAAGTCTTACTGTGTCGATGTATGGACCGCCATTTGCCTCTTCATCTATAAAATCTATATAAGCTTCATCGAGTACTATAAGAATGTCGCTTCTTACCTTGCTGATGAAGTCTGTTAGCTTCTCACCCGAAAGCACTGTTCCTGTAGGATTGTTCGGGTTGCAGAGCCAGATAACCTTGGTCTTATCGGTTATTGCATTAAGCATTGCATCTGCATCAACTGAGAAGTTTTTGTCTACTGGTACTTTTACTACCTTTCCGCCGTTAAGAACGGTCGAATTGATGTACCAGCCGAAGGACGGATCCGCATATATTGCTTCATCGCCTTCGTCAATAAAAGCAGAACCTATAAGGGAAAGAATCTCAAATGATCCGCTTCCGAAGATGAACTTTTCTCCCGGAACATTAAATCTTTCCGAAAGAGTTGTTCTAAGTCCGTTTACGTTGAAATCCGGATAAAATGAAAATTCATTCTTCCTTCTCTCAAGTGCTTCTATAACCTTTGGAGAACATCCGAAACGGCTTTCATTTCCGGCAAGCTTGATAACATTGTCCGGCTCGATACCGTATTCCCTGCAAACTGATTCCTGAGTTTTTGCTGGTCTGTATAATTTTAATGCTGCAACCGATTTTTTCTCACTTACTGCCAAGACCTTGTCCTCCTTATCTGTTTCTGAAACTCTTAACTGTTTCGCCTGCTTTGTCAAATGCGGCTACAACCTCTTCAGGGCTGTGACCGTCTGCAACGCATCCCTTGCATTCAGCAAGTATTCTGTCTGCAATGACTCTCTTGTCCTTGTCGTCTGTAAGACCGATCTCCTCAAGTGTGAAGAGATTATCAAGCTTACCGAGTATATCCAGAAGACCTTCAAGTTCATCATTTCTATTCTCAAATCTGAGCTGTGCGATCATTCCGAAGGCTACAAGCTCTCCATGAAGTATCTTTCTTGTTGAAGGAATTCTTCTTGATGAATGATAAAATGGATGAGCAAATCCTCCGAAGGCTCTCTCTCCGATGAAGCTTCCTACGAAGCCTGCCAGATAAATGATCGCATCGATGATCCTTACTGTATCCTTATCAACAACGCCCTTTTCAAGGTTATCAAGAACGCTTACTGCTCTTTCAACAATCACGTCATGAGCAAGCTTTGCTCCGTGCTGAGATATCTTTGTAGTGAAGTTCTCTGCCTCTGCGTAAACCGGCTCATACCATTTTGCCAGTGTATCTGCTATTCCGGCCTTGATATATCTTGTAGGAGCTGCCGCAATGATATTTGTATCTGCGATGATTCCTCTAGGTGAAACCGGATTTGGAAGCGGCTTATCGAAGTCGCCTTCGTCTGTGTAAAGGATTGAAACAGCTGCCCATGCTGCACAGGTTGCAGCGATTGTCGGAACTGTGACTACCGGAAGCTTTGAGAAGGTTCCTGCAGCCTTTGTAACATCCATCGTTCTTCCGCCGCCGACTGCAATAAGTATATCTGCATTTATAAGTCTTGCAGCTGATGCATATTCGCGGGCCTGTCTCTCTGAAGGATAACCCTTAAACTCTGCTCTCTCATAAGTAATTCCGAGACTATTTAACTGTGACTCAATCTCGTCCTTTGTTTTTTTCCAGGCTGTAGGAGAAGCAACTATAAATGCCTTTCTCTCGGCGCCTTCTTCAGCAAAGCGTCCCTTGCCTGCATCGATTATATCTAAAACTGTCTTGCCGAAGCTCTTGATAGCTCCTGGCTCGCTAATGTAATACTGAGGTGTGCTGATGTGTAACATATATAAATCCTTTCTTGCAGTGTATACGTTTTTATGCTTCTGCGTCCTCCCGACGCCTGTGCATTCGTTGTTCGTAAGTCGCTATGCTCTTTAGTGCCTCATCTATTGAAAGGTTAACAGAGAAACAGCTGATACCTTTGGATCGAAACAGCTTATCCATGACTCTTCCAATCTTAAGAGCCAGAACGTATTTACAATCCTTCAGGCTGTCGATCAGCTTATCAAGATTGACATCGTGGAAATTGTGTCCGCAGCTGTGACCGTTTCCACATCCTACGCCGGACTGCTCAAGTATTTTGTTGATGCTTCCGGTCTCTTCTGATGAAGTGTTTGCGCATCCGGATTGTCCTGAGAAGCCGCATCCGTTTTGTTCTGAGGAGCTGCTGCCCGCTGATCCATCGGATGAGTTACTGTTAATTTCTGGAACAAGTCTTTCTTCGATCAGTTCATACGCTCCGTCATCTTCGACCTTGTAGATAAGAAGCTCTCTTGCCCAGCCAAAATGCTGATCAACATTTACTCCATCTTCACTGGCAACTGCCACAAGTACTGACATCCTGTTTCCTCCTCCTTTTTCAAATTTCTTATTTCCTTTGCTTGCGTAAATATATCACTTTGAATCAATTAAGTGTTAATTCCTAAAAACTAGAAGCTGATATAGCCAAAACCTATACCAGCTTGTTTTTTATAAAATGAAGTTAAAACTCTATTCAATGTAACAGCGTAAATATTTGACAGAAACACATATAAAAAAAACTCCTTACCGGTTTGTCCGGTAAGGAGAGTAAATACTATATAGATCTTAAATTGGTAGATTCATTTTAAGTGGCGGTACAGTATGTCTCGTAAGGAGATAATATTTAGAAATTGACATATCCCTGCAGCCATACAACGCCTTTGAATCTTCTGCCGATACCCGGCTCGCCCTTAAGATCCATTGAATTGATGTAGAGATCGATATAATAATCGTTGCACAGCAGCGTCATGTGAACGATCTCTTCATTTGTAAGATTGTTTTTAACAGTATTATGAGAAATGATAATGCCGATTATCTCGTAGACCTCACAATCTATACCGTAAGGCATCATTGTGGTATCGACAACCGAAAGGATATTATCCTTAAGCGCCTGGTTGTACATATCATTTTTCATATCCAGAGACAATATGAAAAGGCTGTCCATAGCTTCATCATCGCCTGATCTTGCAGCTTCTATAAGGCGCTGTCTTTTCAAATGCATCTTCTTGATCTTACGATCATTTTCCTCGTCGCGACTGATCGGGAGGAGTATTGAACCTTCCGCAGAGAGTGCGGAAAGCATACATGTCTCTGCGAGCGGAGCTTTGTTCATCCAGTTTAAATGAACATAATCGGCAATATTCTGGAGATAAAACATGACGCTTAACGTCAGATCGTCAATGATACCGTTGTAGGAATCATTTTCGATATGCTTTTCCAGACGAAGGCTGTGAACGTATGTAAGCCTTTCGGGAACAGCATAAGGAAATGCATGCTCAATACTGATACGCTGAGTTGCATCAATCTCGCCCACAAGAGTAACGCCGATGCCCGGACCGAATTCCCGGTCAAGCTGTATTAAACTTACACCGAGATCGATAGAGGCAGTTGTTTTTCGTGTGGGGGTATTCATAACCTCGCGGTAAATACCTTCGAGCTGCATTCTTGATTTAATTTTGCTAAAGCCGATCGCTCTGTATAAACTATGCATTATTAATTCTTAGGCGTGATTTTTTCGAGACCGCCCATGTAAGGTCTCAGTACTTCAGGTATATTAACTGAAAGGTCTTCATTAAGGTTATTCTCAAGGAATGCGATAAGCATTCTAGGTGGAGCAACTACTGTGTTGTTAAGTGTATGAGCAAGATACTTGTTGCCGTCCTTGTCCTTTACACGGATCTTAAGTCTTCTTGCCTGTGCATCACCGAGGTTAGAGCAGCTTCCTACTTCGAAATACTTCTTCTGTCTTGGTGACCATGCTTCAACGTCAAATGATTTAACCTTGAGGTCTGCAAGGTCTCCACTGCAGCACTCGATAGTTCTTACAGGAATATCCATTGTACGGAAAAGTTCAACAGTATAGCTCCAAAGCTTATTGAAGAAGTCCATTGATTCCTCAGGCTTACAGATAACGATCATTTCCTGCTTCTCAAACTGATGAATTCTGTAAACACCTCTCTCCTCAAGACCATGAGCACCCTTCTCTTTTCTGAAGCAAGGTGAATAGCTTGTAAGTGTGAGTGGAAGGCTCTCTTCATCAACCATTGTATCGATAAAACGTCCGATCATTGAATGCTCAGATGTTCCGATAAGATAAAGGTCCTCGCCTTCAATCTTGTACATCATGGCATCCATTTCATCAAAGCTCATAACGCCTGTAACAACATTGCTCCTTATCATAAATGGAGGAATACAGTATGTAAATCCCTTATTGATCATAAAGTCTCTTGCGTATGTAAGAATTGCAGAATGAAGTCTTGCAACATCACCGATAAGGTAGTAGAAGCCATTTCCGGCTACCTTTCTGGCTGCATCAAGATCGATTCCTGCAAGCTTCTCCATGATCTCTGTGTGATATGGAACCTCAAATGGAGGAACTACAGGCTCGCCGAACTTCTCTATCTCAACATTTTCCGAATCATCCTTACCGATAGGAACAGAAGGATCAATGATGTTAGGAATTGTCATCATTATCTTCTTGATTCTCTCATCAATATCAGGCTTCTTAGCTTCAAGCTCAGCAAGTCTTGCTGAATTCTCAGCAACCTTTCTTTTAGCCTCTTCTGCGCCTTCCTTATCGCCCTTTGCCATAAGTGCACCGATCTGCTTAGAGATAGTATTCTTCTCTCCTCTAAGAGTATCTGCCTCAGCCTGGATTGCTCTCGCTTCCTTATCAAGCTCTATTACTTCGTCAACAAGCGGAAGCTTTCTGTCCTGAAACTTCTTCTTGATATTTTCCTTTACGATATCCGGATTTTCTCTCAAAAATTTAATATCTAACATTTTTTATCTCCTATCCATTTAATATATTCCTTATATATTATTGTTTTTAATATATTTTTTATTGCACACTGTATTACAGTGTTGTAATTGTTCAGTGCAGTGATTATACAGTGCAGTGATCAATTCAGTACTGTGATCAATTCAGTGCAGTGATTATACAGTGCAGTGATTATACAGTGCAGTGATTATACAGTGCAGTGATTATACAGTGCAGTGATAATTCAGTGCAGTGATTATACAGTGCAGTGATTATACAGTGCAGTGATTATACAGTGCAGTGATTATACAGTGCAGTGATTATACAGTACTGTGATCAATTCAGTGCAGTAATCAATTCAGTACTGTGATCAATTCAGTGCAGTGATCAATTCAGTGCAGTGATTAATTCAGTGCAGTGATCAATTCAGTGCAATGATTAATTCAGTGTTGTAATTAATTATTACCGCGCTGTATTTGAATTGTTTAAGTTCTGAAATTAAATATACAGTAATGTGATTTGATATACACACATTGTGTTCGTACTGTATCAGTGGATCATGATATCAGTTTGTTATTAAATATCATATATATCATCATCCACAGGGGTTGTAAGAAGAGCAATCTCATCTTCGGTGGTCATAGCCTTTTTAAGGGCTTCCTTCTCCTCCTCAGAAAGAGTGATAAATGACTCTCCCTTTATTATTTCTTTTGCATATGTAAAGCAGCCTTCCTTGGTATGCATCGCATTGATAACAACGCCAGAATAATTGTTATTCAGTATTGCAAGTGAAAAACTAAGCTCGCCTGCCATATCGTTAAATGCATCGTATTTTTTAAGACCGATCTTTGAGTAGCAGGAATCCACATGAGCCTTTGCTTCTTTATGTTCCTTGCTGACTCTTTTGGCCATCGCCTTTACCTTATCCATTTCCTTAAATCTGGTAAAGACAATCTCCTCCAGATCCATACCCTTCTTTCCGCTCATGATCGTATAATATTTACGATTCATGTACAGCAGCTTTTTAAAGGTCATGATCAGTAATACGCCAAGGATGATTATCAGGATAAGCATGATCGTAAGAACAATCTCAATCCTGATGCCAAATGCTTTTGAATATAATAGCATCAGTTTCTCCTTATTTAAGTAAAATGAATTTATTTGGCACTATATAAAAGTGTTGTGATCCTGTCGAGCTCGTCACTTGATGAGTATTCAATCTCAATAGTACCTTTTCCACCCTTCTTGGACTTGATCTTTGTCTTTGCACCAAGAACATTTTTAAGACGCTCTTCTATTGATTTATATATAAATGAATCGTCCGGCTTAGGATTCTTCTTCTCTTTAAGGATCTTCTCAGCGCCTTCATTTATACTCTTGACAAACTGCTCTGTCTCACGAACTGAAAGCTTGTTGTCAAATACAAGCATTGCAGTTTCATACTGTACTTCAGGATCTTCAAGAGCTATAAGACATCTTGCATGTCCTGTTGATATCATATCATCAATAAGCATCTGCTGAACCTTATCACACAGCTTTAAAAGTCTGAGTGAGTTGGTGATGGTCGATCGACTCTTTGAAACCTTCTCAGCAACTTCATCCTGCTTAAGATCATAATTATCGATGAGCGCCTGATATGCCTTTGCTTCTTCAATTGGATTCAGATTTTCACGCTGGATATTCTCGATCAGTGCAACTTCAAGAATCTGCTGCTCGTCATAATCTCTCTCGATGATAGGAACTTCCTTAAGGCCTGCGATTCTTGCAGCTCTCCATCTTCTTTCACCTGCGATGATCTCATAGTAGCCATCACGCTTTTTTACAACGATTGGTTCAATGATACCGATATGCTTTATCGATTCTGCCAATTCATTTAAAGCATCTTCATCAAATTCCTTACGAGGCTGTGTTTTATTTGGTTCGATATCAGTTATCTTGATTATCTTCTCCTTCTCAACCTCTTTGACAACTTCCTTTACTACCTCTTTAACAACTTCCTTTACCTTTGGTTCTTCATTTTTATCGGAAGCATCGCTTTTCTTTGCCTTTGAAGAGGAAGCTTTGTTATCATTTTCCTTTTCTTTACTGCCGGTTGGTATAAGGCTTTCCATTCCCATTCCGAGCCCACGTCTTTTTACCATTTATAACCTCCTGGAAAGAACAAATGTTCTCTATAAGAATAATTTGTTGTTCATAACTTCTTCTGCCAGTTTACGGTAAGCTTCAGCACCAGTAGATCTTGAATCATAGATATTAATAGGTAATCCATAGCTTGGTGCTTCTGCAAGTCTGACATTTCTTGGTACAACTGTATTGTAGATCAGCTGGTCAAGATTATTCTTAACATTGTCAACAACCTCCTGAGAGAGGTTATTTCTGGAATCATACATTGTAAATACAACGCCCTCAATCTGTAAATGTTTATTCAGCTGCTTCTTAATAAGATCGATCGTGTAGATCAACTGGGTAAGTCCTTCCAGAGCATAGAACTCGCACTGGATAGGAACAATTACGGTATCGGCAGCTGTCATTGCATTAACAGTCAGCATTCCAAGTGCAGGAGGACAGTCAATAATGATAAAATCATATTTTCTTCTAATGTTTTTGATAGTATTCTTCAAAATGAACTGTTTATCTTCTACGTTGATGAAATCTATCTCTGCTCCTGCAAGTTCTCTGCTGGCAGGAACTACATTTAAATTATCAAAAACATTTATCAGAAGTGCCTCCCCAAGATTACAGTTTCCGCACATTGTATCATAAATAGATAAAGATATTTCATTTTTGTCTATACCGAAACCACTGGTCATATTGCCCTGCGGATCCATGTCGATCGCCAGGACCTTTTTACCCTTTTCGGCCAAACAAGCTGCAAGGTTTATCGACGTAGTTGTCTTTCCTACGCCACCCTTCTGATTTGCAATAGCAATTATTCGTCCCATTTTGCCTCCAATGTTTATGTAAAATCGCTATCTGTATTAACGTATTTATGTATTATAGCACTAAAGAAGGTGCAATTCTACAGTAATTTTCATTAAGAAATATTCTTTTTTAGGAGCAAATTCAATACTATCAATAGTATTTATATTATTAATTACACAAAATATAGTATATATAAGAAATTACAACTGAATGAGTTGAACAACTATTCTTTCCATAGCATCTTCGAACTGATTGATTTTCTGCTGCTGTTTTTTATAATTCTATATTTGCTATTTTATTTATCTATCTCAGGATGAAACATTTAATACTTTTGGATTAATGATATAAGATAATATTTGTTCAGAATGTTTCACGTGAAACGTTAAGTTTAATATTTATCCTTTTATAAAACCTGAAGAGCTTTTTATTATATATTTTAATAATGAAGAGATTATTACATATAAATAATGTAAAATTATTACAGTTTTATATATTTAAATTATATGAATGTTTCACGTGAAACATTATGAACGTTGTAAAGAATACAAAAAATGACTTTCTGGATTTAAATCCATTAAATTCGGAAGAGATAGAAATATATTGGAAAAAGCTATTTGCTTAGATCAATATGGAATAATTGTTTGATTTGTATTTTTATGAGCAAATTTACTATTCTTTTCTATAACTCCTCAAAATAATTAATTACCAGATAAAATACATAATTAAGTGTTGATTTAATATATCAGTAATTCAAAATGAAAGATCAGGTTCTTCCAAACTGAAAGTTGCAATATAATAATATTTACTTTGAATGTTTCACGTGAAACACTGCTGGATCTTTATGCTCAAATACACATAACGTTATTAGATGTGTTGGAAATATTATAGATATATGATGATTTTATATGGAAAAGTAAAGATTAATATCATAAATAGAAGTTTCACGTGAAACATTTATTTTATATAAAGTTCAATTTGAGTGATTCAGTGCTAAAATTATTTAAGTATTCGAAAGATTTCACAGAAAACATATAGAATTGTTATTCAAATAATGTTTCACGTGAAACATTCTATATTTCGATAATTAAATAAAAAGTCAAAATATTAAATTCTTTTATTTTCCTACACATAAATATAGCTGAAGACATATAGAGGTGATATACAAAAAGTTGATGTTTCACGTGAAACATCATAGAGTTTGGTATACAACATATAAGAGTAAAATAAAAGAAAAAATGTTTCACGTGAAACATCATAGAGCGTGACATACAATTTATATAAGTACAAAAGAAGAACAATGTTTCACGTGAAACATTGTCTGGTATGTTTTAGAAGGACAATTATTATTTTGAAATGTGTTGATAAGTGCAAAATATCAACAATATAAGGTATAAATATCAACAATAAAACGTAGAAATCAACATAAATCGGCAGAGATATCAACAATTTAGTTGTGTATCAGGGCAAAAATGCAATTAACGAGGCTAAATTAATAAAAATAAGATGAAATATAAAAACCCCGGATATTTTCCAAAAGAGTGGAAATAATCCGGGATTTTTATATATATTTATCAGTTTGTGATGATTACATTTCCTCTACACAGCCGATTCCAAGAAGGCTCATTGAATCACGGATAACCTTTCTGGTGAGTGAAACCAGAAGAAGTCGAGCATTTCTTGTTTCTACATCATCAACAAGAACCTTGTTGTCATGGTAGAATTTATTAAATGTCTGAGCAACTGAAATTGCATATCTTGCAATGAAATGTGGCTCATATGATTCTGCAGCTGAGCTGATAACCTTAGGGAATCTTGATAATTCCTTTATGAGGTCTACAGATGACTGATCTGAGATGAGATCATAGTTAACATCTGTTGTAAATGAATAATCTGCGGCATTTCTTAAGATGCTTGAGCATCTTGCATATGTATACTGAACATATGGACCTGTTTCACCTTCAGGATTAAGAATATGACTCCAGTTAAAGGAAACATCCTTAATTCTCTGGTTATATAAGTCATTAAATATTACTGCGCCTACACCGATAATTCTTGCAACATCATCTTTATTTGCAAGATTTGGATTCTTAACATCGATAGTTTCTCTGATCTTTGCAATTGCTTCCTTAAGAATATCCTCGGCATAGATTACATTTCCACCACGAGTTGAAAGCTTCTCGCCTCCAAGACTTACAAGACCATATGGAATATGAATAAGGCTGTCCTTAGCCCATTCATGACCAAGAAGCTCAACTACCTTGAATACCTGCTTAAAGTGAAGCTTCTGCTCCTGGCCGGTTACATATAATGCCTTATAGAAATTATATGTTTCTTTTCTATATTTAATAGCTGCAAGATCTCTTGTTGCATAGATTGTACTACCATCATTCTTAAGAATAAGGCAAGGAGCCATATCATATTCAGAAAGATCAACAATCTTTGCACCTTCACTGTCTGTAAGAAGACCAGCATCCTTAAGATCCTTAACAACTGCATCTGTCTTATCACGATAGAAGCTTTCGCCTGTATAATGATCAAATTCAACGCCAAGAAGAGCATAAACTCTCTTGAACTCTTCAAGACTTATATCAAGGAACCATTTCCAGATTGAAAGAGCTTCTTCGTCGCCATTTTCCATCTTATTAAACCAGGCTCTTGCTTCATCTTCGAGACTTGGATCCTTATCAGCTTCCTCATGGAAAAGTACATAAATTCTCATGAGTTCTTCGATACCTTTTTCTTTGACAGCTTCTTCACTTCCCCAGTTCTTGTAAGCTACGATCAGCTTACCAAACTGAGTACCCCAGTCACCAAGGTGATTGATTCTTTCTACCTTATATCCAAGCTTTTCATATATTTTGTAAAGTGAGTTACCGATTACTGTTGTTCTAAGATGTCCTACATGGAAATTCTTTGCAACATTAGGAGATGAGTAATCGATGCAGATTGTCTTTCCATTTCCTTCTGTAGATGAACCAAAATCATCCTCGGAAATCTTATCAACCATGCTCTTTAAAAATGAATCCTTCTTCATAAAGAAGTTGATATATGCACCAAGAACTTCAATGTGGTCAATATAATCAGGAACTGTTATACTGTCTGCGATTTCCTTTGCAATCATTGGAGGAGCTTTGTGAAGTTCCTTTGCAAGTCTAAAGCAAGGAAATGCAAAATCACCCATTTCAGGTTTTGGTGGGATCTCGATCAACTGTGCAAGATCCTCTTTTGAAATAAAACTAATTTTCTCAGATAATAAATCTACTATATTGTTTTTCATTTTGTTTCCCTTCTGATATTACATGTGGTTTACATAATATCGAGCTGCGCTATTTATCAAAATTAATGTTTATTGTTGTGCCGGTGGTATTTCCTCCGGTAATGTTCAGCTTGCCATTCAGGAGATATACGATTTCATGAGCTCTGTGAAGGCTGCTGTACCATGGACTCTTCTCATAATAAGAATTGTCGATACCGATACCGTTGTCATTTATGAAAACATCAACGCTTTTTTCATCTATAGAAATCTTCAATTTGATCTGATTGGCATTAGAATGTTTATATATGTTGTCGAAGAAAATGTCAAGCAGATTTGTAAGTGCGAGAGTCTTCTCATAGCTGAGCTTCTGGTCATAATCTGAACATTTGATATCGGATTCAAGTATACATTCAGGATGACTGTCACGGCTCTGGGTTACAAAATCATCAAGAATAACCCAGATTGACTGGTCGGCATCAAAATCATACTTCAGATGATTCAGAAGAAAATCAATATTTGAGCCGGTTTTCTTAAGAACATCAGATACTTCTTTAATAGATGTACGTGCTCTTTCAGGATCTGAAGAGATAAGATAGCTTATCATTTCAAGACGGTGCGAATTATTTATGACATCGGTCTTGATCTTTGAATCCAGGATCGTGCCGATGTATGTATTATCAAAGGCATCGAGCATAAGTATATTTGTACCATGCTTCTGATTTTCCGGGATCGAAGAGTCCTCTTCGATGAATTCAAAGCCTTCATATTCCTCTTCATCTTCGTGAAGAGTATCGATATAAGTTCTAAGATTGCTGATAGCTTTTTTTGCAGAGGTGAGGCTGGAAAGCTTGGCAGAAATTGCACGTATTGCATTTTCCTCCTCGGCCAGCTTATTCTCAAGAGTCTTTTTAACAAGCTTAAGATCTTCAATCTGAGATGTAAGCTCGCTATCCTTCTCGTCCTTCTCATTCATTTTCATAAGTGGACTGAATACATTTTTGCGCGAATTTGTTGAAGGATAGTATACATTCTTGGTCCTGTAAAGCTCATCCAGTCTGATGTTGATCTCAAAAAGCTCAGTCTGATAATTCTGTACGCTGCGAAGAAGCTGGTTGCTTTTATTTGTAAAATAAGAAAGCATTTCTTCGTTGGATTTTATTATCTCTTCAAAAAGTTGATCCTTATCCATTTCATTGCCCCTTTTTTCTGAAGTTAGTTAAAGACCTCACATTACTATAGTTTAGAAATTGTCAAAATCACTGTATATGCTGCCGAGAACATTTTTTGGAGCAGATTCCTTTGCTTCATTTTGCTCACCGGCAGGAGCAGATTCCGAGTGATTTATAGCAGCAGTTTTACTGCGTTTAACCTTTGTATGATCATTTTGTGCGTGATCTGAATGAGTCTTTTTCTTCTTGTGATCACCATACATGCTGTCGTCATGGGTGTGGATGGCAGCCAAATGGTCAATTCTCTCACTTGCAGTGCTGGACTTTGAATGTGTCTTATTCACATGCGAACTGTTGGCAGCCAAATGGTCAATTCTTTCACCTGTAGTGGCAGACTTTGAATGTGTCTTATTCACATACGAACTGTTGGCAGCCAAATGGTCAATTCTCTCACTTGCAGTGGCAGACTTTGAATGTGTCTTATTCACATGCGAACTGTTGGCAGCCAAATGGTCAATTCTCTCACCTGAAGTACCTGTTTTTGAATGCGTCTTATTCGCATGTGTGCTCTTTGAGTGAGTTTTTTTCTTATGAGTCTGCTCATCCTGTGAAGCGGTACCTTCTGCATTTTTCTTCTTATTTGTTCCGGAAGCCTTTTTATAAGGATAAGAATGGATCCTTTTCCTTTGTCTTTCACGCTTCTGGATCATGTTTATCTCAACAAATATCAGAACAAGTACGACGATTATGACGAAAATTATCACATAATAAAAATGAAATTTAAATCCACCTTTGGAAGAACTGGTGTCTTCGGTCGTTAGTTCAGAAGGGACAGGAGAGATAAAATCATTATTTATGATATCGACCTCCCCAAGCTTTTCGCCTTCAAATGACAGCTCGATCCGACCGACTATCTCTGAATCCGCAGCGCTGAATAATACGATGTTTCGGTCAATGTTATCAGGGTTAATATATGTTCTAACGTAAAGCGAATAGTCTGTATCTGTCGAAAGATTTGGCAGCTGGTGTGGAAGGGAGCTGTAATAATTCTGCAGAACAGAGGAATCATTTTCAAGCTTGCTGAAGCTGAAATGTTCCAAAGGCTTGATATAATGATAATTGTTGAAACAGAAATCTAAAAGCTTTGTGGTATCTGTAAAGGTTTTAGAGGATGGAACAACATCCATTACAACGCAGACAAGCCTCTGGCCGTCCTTCTCGGCAAAGGTAATAAGCGTACCATTTGCTTCATCGGTATAGCCGGTTTTTCCGCAGGTAACATATTGATTGTAGTACTCACTCGAAGAAAACAGCATATCGTCTCCATGCCAAAGAACCCTCTCGGTATTAAGATTCGTCGGAGGGATAGTGTAGGTAAGTGTAGATGATATAGCTCTGAAATCAGTGAGCTTATATGCTGCACAGCCGATAAGCGCCATGTCGTAAGCACAGGTGTAATGATCCTTGTCATGAAGTCCGCTGGCATTTACAAAATGAGTATTTTTGCATCCAAGCTCAGCGGCTTTACTGTTCATCATGTCGCAGAATGCAGGAAGAGAACCGCCAATATGTTCAGCGATTGCGTAAGCGGCTTCATTTGCGGAGCTCAGCAGCATACCGTATAAAGCATTCTTTAAGGTCAGCTTCTCTCCGTAGGACAGCGCGATATTGGAGCTGTCACGAGGAGTGTTGTCTACGGCAGCATCAGATAAGGTAACGGTACTGTTCATATCGCCTTTTTCTATGGCGATGAGAGCGGTCATTACCTTGGTAATGCTTGCCGGATAATGCTTCTTATAAGCGTCCTTCTCGTAAATGATCGTTCCGGTGTCAATGTTCATGACAATACCGGAAAGTGATTCGATCGATGGAGCCTGTTCACGGGCTTGTTCGTTATTCATTTCTTTTTTATCTTTTTCGGCGTATACTCTGCCGGAACTCACTGTGGTAAATGCTCCGAGAGAGCATGTGAAAATGATGAAGCAGAGTAATGAGGTTATTAATCTGTATTTAAAATTCTTATTCATATTAATCTGTCTATATATTCAAATTTGTTTTAAACTGTCGGTTTTATGTCAGTTTATCAGGTGAAAACAAATACTCGCTTCGCTCGCGCCTACGTTTCCTTCTGATAAACTACATTATGCGACAGATTCGGGTAAAAAACAAGTTAAATATACCATTGCGAAAGGTTGGAAGGTCATATATACTTAATGATTAGGAATCAGTAATAGAAAAAAGTGATACGGAGGCATAAAGGTGAGATTAAAAAATGTACCGGGTTCCAGGGAAGCAATAGCAGAAAGTGAATATACCATTAAAAATCCGGAGGAAATGAAGGGCAAGTGGCATCAGTTTTTCGGAAATGAAAATCCAATTCATATAGAGATCGGAATGGGCAAGGGTGCATTTATTATGGAAATGGCCCGAAGAAATCCGGATATCAATTATATAGGAATAGAAAAGTATTCAAGCGTTCTCATCAGGGCGATAGAGAAGAGGGTTGAAGAACCTTTGATGAAGAATCTCTTCTTTATTAGAATGGAGGCTGAATATATTGGAGATGTTTTTGCTGAGGGAGAGGTCGGATATATCTACCTGAATTTCTCAGATCCGTGGCCGAAGGACAGGCATGCGAAGAGACGTCTCACATCCAGACAGTTTCTGAAGAGATACGAGGGCATACTTGCGAAGGATGGAGGAGTAACATTTAAGACAGATAATGTGCTTCTTTTTGATTTCTCGCTTGAAGAGGTGGAGGCTGCCGGCTGGAAGCTGGAGAATTACACCAGAGATCTTCATAACTCGGAATATAATGAAGGAAATGTTATGACAGAGTATGAGAAGAAATTCTCTGAACTGGGTAATCCGATCTGCAGACTTGTGAGCAAACCTTCCTGGGAATCAAAGTAAAAATTTCCGGGTGTCAGAAGATTTTTTCTTCTGACACCCGATTTTTTACAAAAAACAATAGTCTGTCTCTTTAAGAAAAATGATAAAAAAGAGAGAATATTTCAAGAAAAAGGGCTTTGGAAATGGCTTAAAATATAGATTTTTACGATAAAGAGTAACAAAAAACGAGGCCTATTTTGTAGAAAGTGACGAAATGACTTATTTTTTAAAAAAAGAGGTTGCAATTGCTATTTTATTGAGATATAATCCAAAAAGTGTTCAGGAGATAAGCACTGAACAAACGAAATATTTTTTGGGCCGCTAGCTCATTTGGTAGAGCACCTGACTCTTAATCAGGGTGTGCGGGGTTCGAGCCCCCGGCGGCCCACGCAGGAGGGCTGAGGACTTAGTTAACCTAGGTTTTTGGCCTTTTTTAATACCTTTTTTCGGAATATTAAAAAGAAGAAATAAACCGTCTGCATGATATAGTGCAGGCGGTTTATTTCTTCTTTATTGTTTATAGATGTTTTTATTTAAAGTATTCATTACTCGCTTTTTATCGGCTGTCCATTTTGGTTCAACCAGGAGGCTTTTCGGGCCGTCGCCGGTAAGTCTATGGATGACGGTTTCCTTAGGAAGAAGAGCGAGGCAATTTAACAGAACCTCGGTGTATTCTTCAAGTGACATTATATGGAAAGGCTTTTCAAGATATTCCCGGCAAAGTGCAGTCCCTTTTAATATGTGAAGAAGCTGCAGCTTGATACCGTCAAGAACAGGCGAAAGAGAAGCAAGATATCTGACCGTTTCATACATATCTTCATGTGTTTCACCCGGCAGACCGAGGATAATGTGAGTTATCACGGTCAGTCCTTCGGATTTCAGTCTGTGGTAGGTTTCATCGAAGGTGGAGAGAGGATAACCGCGGTTGATCCTTCTTGCGGTTTCTTCATGGATAGTCTGAAGACCAAGCTCGATCCATACAGGCTTTATCTTATTTATTTCAGAAAGGAATGCCAGCATTTCATCTGTGATACAGTCCGGACGCGTACCGATGGAGAGGATGACTATCTCCGGGCGGTTTATGGTCTTTAAGTAGAGCTTTTTCAGAGCATCAAAGTCGCCATAGGTGTTTGTAAATGACTGAAAATATGCGATATATTTTCTGTCCTCCGGTTTGATCGAAGCGGGAATCTTTTTGTCCACCATTTTTTTTGCATAAATTATCTGTTCTTCGAGAGATTCTGCAGCTATCGTGATGGAATGGGAGGCGTGATCGGATGCAAGCGGTGCGGCAAAGTCGCCGGAGCCTCCTTCGGAGCAAAATGAACAGCCGCCCCAACCGACTGTTCCGTCTCTGTTAGGGCAGCTGCATCCGCTTTGAAGCGAAAGTTTATAGATTTTCTGACCGTAGGTCTCTTTTAGAATTTCTGATATAGTTCTATTATTCATAATCAGTATCAATTACATACCATTTACCGTCAATCTTGCCGATAATTAACTTGAGGTCAGAGGGATTGCTCTGCCCCATAAATGAAAGAGTAATGGTATAATCAAAAGTCTTTACGTCATCAACTGCAAGGCCGTGTTTATCAAGAAGCTCTTCCTTATAGCTTCCAATGTCGCTATCACTCATAGAGATTTCTTTTCCGCCAGATACGGATAATTTAATGCCCATTTTACCAAGTTCTTCAATTGATGAAAAATCATCAAATGTTGAGGAATTCTGCATACTTACATGAATCTGTTTGAGCATTTTTTGTACATCAAGTGACTCGAAAGCTTCCATAAACCTGTCTGCTACTTCCTGTGGAGGGATCACTTCAATCGGAGTGTCTTCAGAGCAGATTACATACCATTTATCATCATACTGTCCGACTATTAACCTTCCACTTTCTGTTTCATCTTTTGAATGGTCAGATGATAGCGTCAAAGAAACGAATACAAACTTGGTGCAGCTGATATTATAAAGCTCATTAAGTGAATAGTTTAATTTTTCGGTTTCTGCGGCGGTAAGATTACCATCTTCTTTAACATCTGAATACGAGAGAGTTATATAGTGTTTCTTAAGCTCCATGGCACTGTCAAAAACCTTCTGATGATATTCGTTTGTTTTCGGAAGGAAGTATTCGGATGCCTTACTCATGTCGCAGTCAATCATTGCATCGAGATATTTCTCAACTACATCCGTTGGAGAAAGGGTCTTATTAAAGAAGAGGAAGTACGCTCCGACTCCAAGACCTGCAAGGAGTACCACGCAGGAAATGATGATAGCTATAATTTTCCCTTTCTTCTTTTTAGGATGTTGGTCAGGACTTGTGTAGCCCTGCTGGAAATAAGGAACGCTGTCGGGAGACGGAATATATGGATTATATTCGCTGCCCGGGGTGTTCTGCTGAGCGAACTGCTGCTGTCCAAACTGCTGCTGAGCAAATGGCTGCTGAGCGAACTGCTGCTGTCCAAACTGCTGCTGAGCAAATGGCTGCTGAGCGTAAGGCTGTTGAACGTATGGCTGCTGACCAAATTGCTGATTAAACTGCGCGTTCTGGTTGAACTGAGCATCCTGCCCAAATTGTTGGTTAGATTGCTCATTCTGGTAGTTCTGCAGTGATTGCTGGCTGCCGCAGAAAGGACAGAACTGAGTCATATCGGGAATTTCATTTCCGCAATTATTACATTTCATTTGGTAACCCTCTTATAAAGCTATTTTAAAATATTGATAAAGCTGCTGATTATATTATTGCAGATATATAACAGCCAATAATTTGTATTGCTGATTTAAATCATCCTGCAATACACGATTATAGCATAGATGAATTATTTTTCTCCATATTAATATTGATTTTTCTATTGTTTTTTGCAATAATCAGAAATAGATGAATTTTAAGAGCTTGCAGGTTTTTACCTGCAGAAAAGTATTTATCCATCAAAAAATAACAGGAGGAAAATGTTATGAGATGTAATAATTGCGGCAATGAGATACCGGCAGGTTTCCCGAATTGCCCGGTTTGCGGTGCTCCTGCTGCGCAGGGACAGCCACAGCCTCAGCAATTTGGTGCGACTCAGGGACAGCCACAGCAGTTCGGCGCTCCTCAGGGACAGCCACAGGGATTCCCTGGACCACAGCAGTTTGGTGCTCCACAAGGACAGTATGCAAATCCTTATCCACCAAGACCTGCAGTGTTCTTCTATCCGGGAGGACCGTTTGCACAGAGAATTAAGGGAGATTATACAATGATCTGCTCATTTGTAGGAGCATTCTTCGTATTTCTCTTCACATGTATTCCGGCGTGGGTAACCGGATGGGGACAGTCGATAGGACTTTTCAATGATAATCTGAATGGTCTTGTAAAGTTCTCGGCAGTTCTTCTTATCCTTGTTAATTTATGGCTCATTTTCAGGTATCTTGTAGTATATAATGTAATTCCGGGTATAAATCTTACCAGACTTACAAACCTTCCGGGTTCAGAATGGTATGGACCTGCAGGTGTACTGCTTCTTTTCTTCATCGTTACATTTAATGGTGATATTCAGGATGCAGTAAAGGGAACAGGAATTCATTTTGGAGTTTCATGGTGGTTCGCTCTTATCGGAACACTTCTTCTCTTTGTAAGACCTTTGGTATTTGTTATCAAGGGACAGAAGTTCCATACAGGTGAGAGAATCATCCGTCAGCAGGCTCAGTCATATGCATACCAGAGACCTGCTCAGCCATATGGACAGCCACAGCAGTTTGGCGCACCACAGGGACAGCAGTTCGGTGCACCACAGGGACAGCCACAGCAGTTCGGCGCACCACAGGGACAGCCACAGCAGTTCGGTGCACCACAGGATCAGCAGCCTGGCGGACCAACTCAGCAGTAGTCCTGATCATACGGTCATAATATAAAAAATAAAGCATTCATATGATCTCTTAAATGAGAAATATGAATGCTTTTTATTTTGCGTATTTCTTTAATTATTTTTTCTTTCCGGCCTCGGTTGTTGCATCATCTTCCACTTCATCAACATATCTGATGATCAGCTCGCGGTCGCCGGCGGCATTTATTATAAGATTTCTTATCAGGCTTTCTGTCTGAGTCTTTGCTTTCTCAAGAAGTCCTGCAATATCTGCATGATTCCTTACATCTTCCTCCGCGTAAAGCACAGCGGTTACAACATCCTCCTGCTGAACCTGATTGAAGAGAGAAGAACTCTTGTCATAGAATTCAAGCGAACTGTTGTCGATTATAAGATCCTGAACTGTTACTTCCGGAAGCGTTACGATAACCTTGTTATTTGTGACTGCTACATCAACCTTCGAAATGTCGATTCCGGCCTTAACCTTAGCTGTATACATCATAAGGAAGCTTTTTTCATTTATAAAAGGTATTCCGCCGTCATCAAATCTTATGACTCCATTATAAATGATCTCCGCAGTGGTCAGATCACTGCAGGCAACCAGCTGTTCTGCAAGCTTTTCGGCAGAAAGTGTAGGCTGGCGCTTGGCCTTGATATATTCATCAAATTTCTTTATGAAAAATATCAGTATAAACAGAATCAGCAGGGAGATTATTATCGTCCGGATGAGCTTGATCTTGTTTATCGTGACATCTTTATCATTTGCATTACGTTTTGCCATGGCTTACCTCCTGTATTATGCCCTCTGAAAAGGGAAAATGTGTAAACTATAGCGGCGACAGATGCGCCGGTAACCTTCCAACTCAGTATAATACATTTACTGATAAAATACTATGAAAATTGTGTGAGAGATCATGAACTATATGTGACAACACGTAAGAAATGTCGAAAAACAAGAGAAAAATACGTAAATATAAATATTTGCTATTGAAAATGTGAAAAAACTGTGATAGAGTAAACGTGGTTTTGGCAAAAAAAAAGGGGACACCGAAATAATCTGAAGACAATAGTTGTGAGGGTACTTCAGATGAAGAGTCGGGTGAGATGCACTCACCCAGGTGGCAGTCGTCTGGCTGCTTTCAAAAAAAGGAGGTTAAAAGCATGAAATGTAACAATTGCGGCGCTGAAATCTATGATGGCGCACCAAATTGCCCTAACTGTGGCGCACCTGTAATGGCACCTACGGGAGCTTACCCTGGAGCCGGAGCACCTGTAAGCTCATTTAAGTCACCTATTCCTACAGAGTTTTATAAGTTTATCTCTTTTGCAGGAGCAGGTCTTATTTTCCTTGGAGTAGTTATTCCAAGACTTCTTTATTACAAGATGTCTGGTAGCGGAGAGAAGGAGAGCGATTCAATGGGTCTTTTCTCAAGTGGCGCTGGAGTTCTTAAGCTTTGGGCTATTTTCCTTCTTATCGCAGCTGCAGCAGCAGTAGTTATCGAGATCGTTCCAGCAGTTAAGGATATTGTTAAGAATCTTCCTTTCTATCAGTTTTATGCACCAGGACTTGGTCTCTTATCACTTATCCTTATCATGACCAATAAGGATGTTAAGGCTTTCAGAGATATGATCAGCCTTATGAAGGGTATGATGTCTGGTCTTGCAAGCGCTTTTGGCGGAGGAAACGCAAGTGTAAGCGGTGGCTGGGGAATCTCATTCTGGCTCATTCTTCTTGGTGTTATCGCACTTATCGGAAGAGGCGTTCTTGGTTTCTTAAGCAAGGAATAATCTGACAGTAGATTAAAGAATATTAGTGAAGGGTGTATATCATGAGTGATGTACGCCCTTTTTTATGCATTTTTTGTCCCGCTTCGTTATGATATATTGACACTTGCGTGTTACCATAAATGCTATTATAATTGTAAGGATAGTGCGTTTAAAAAGGAGATTACGTCAAAATGTCTGTAAAGGATACTATATGTGCAATTGCAACAGGTATGGGTGGATCCGGTATAGGGATCATCAGGGTGAGCGGAGAGAACGCCATTTCCATATCTGACGGGATCTTCAGAGGGAAGAAACGCATTTCGGAAATGGATACTTATACGGCTGCATTTGGCAGCATCATTGATAAATCACAGGATGACCGGGTGGTTGATGAAGCGGTCGTTCTGGTTATGAAGGCACCCCATTCGTATACAACAGAGGATACGGTCGAATTCGATTGCCATGGAAATGCATTTCTGCTCCAGAAGGTAATAGGTCTTCTTGTGGCGGAGGGCGCAAGGATCGCCGAGCCGGGTGAATTCACAAAACGCGCATATCTTGGCGGAAGAATCGATATGACAGAGGCTGAGGCCGTGATGGATGTTATAAATGCTGAAGGAAATGCAGCGCTTTCTGCTTCGGTAATGCAGCTAAGGGGTGGCCTTAAGAATAAGATCACTGCTCTGCGTGAGAAGATCATTTATGATACGGCTTATATCGAATCAGCAATCGATGACCCGGAGAATTACAGTCTGGATGGATTTGATGAAGGTCTCCATGAAAATATTCTCGGGATTATGGAGGAGATCAGAGACCTCCTTAATACCTGCGACGAAGGAAGGATCATCAGGGAAGGCATACGTACAGCCATAGTTGGAAAGCCGAATGTTGGTAAATCTTCCATACTTAACATGATACTTGAAGAAGAAAGAGCCATAGTTACAAGCGTTGAAGGCACGACAAGAGATACGCTTGAGGAATACGTGCGGCTCGAAGGGATACTTCTCAGACTGATAGATACCGCAGGAATACGTGATACGGCCGATGTGGTTGAGAGGATCGGAGTTGAGAAGGCCCGCGATAATATAGATAAAGCCGATCTGGTGCTTTTTATAGTGGACGGCGCCAGAGAGCTTGATAAAAATGACGAAGATATCATCAGCTGTTTTTCAGGAAAAACAGTGATAACACTTATAAATAAAGAAGACCTGGAAATGGTCATTGACCGTGAGAGATTAGAGGCACTTCTTACCGAAAATGGCTGTATACCGCGTATACTCACTGTTTCTGCGGCAGAAAATACAGGCAGGAGGGAGCTCGGCAGACTTATAAGCGAGCTTTTCATCCACGGAGAAGCGCATTATAACGATCAGATTATAATATCGAATGCAAGGCATAAGGAAGCGCTTACGGACGCACTTAGATCGCTTGAAGCTGTAGAAAAAAGCATTTCCGAGGGGCTTCCGGAGGATTTTTATACCATAGATATGATGGCGGCTTATGAAAGTCTCGGACTTATCATCGGTGAGACTCTGGAGGATGACCTTGCGGATAAGATCTTTGCTGAATTCTGTATGGGTAAGTAACAGGAGCAAAGCAATCCGGAATAGAAGAACGGGCTATAAGTTTAACCCTTTTCACATAGTGAGGAAGATAATATGTCAGTAGTTGAAGAAAAATATGACGTTGTAATAGTTGGTGCAGGACATGCGGGCTGCGAGGCGGCTCTGGCGGCTGCGAGACTCGGGTTTGATACAATTCTCTTTACGGTAAGCATGGACAGTGTAGCGCTTATGCCATGTAATCCAAATATAGGCGGCAGCTCCAAGGGACATCTTGTAAGAGAGATCGATGCCCTCGGCGGTGAAATGGGTAAAAATATCGACAAGACTTATATACAGTCAAAAATGCTCAATGTTTCAAAGGGACCTGCGGTTCATTCGCTGCGTGCCCAGGCGGACAAGGTTGAATACACAAAGCAGATGAGGCTTACTCTTCAGGAGACAGATCATCTGACTCTTCGTCAGCAGGAGGTTTCCGAGCTGATAGTAGAGAAGGTTACGGATTCGGACTACCGCGTTACAGGCGTAAAAACTGTTTCCGGTGCGATCTATCATGCAAGGGCTGTAGTGCTTTGTACAGGAGTTTACCTTAAGGCGAGATGCATCTACGGCGATACGATACAGTATACCGGACCAAACGGACTTATGGCCGCAAATCATTTGTCTGATTCCATGGCTGATGCGGGTATCGCGATCAGAAGGTTTAAGACCGGTACGCCTCCGAGAATTGACAGAAAATCGGTTGATTTTTCTAAAATGTCTGAGCAGAAGGGCGATGAGAAGATAGTGCCTTTCTCATTTATGAACTGCGAGGCGGATATCAGCAGAGAGCAGATCTCGTGCTGGCTTACATATACAAATGAAGAAACACACTCAATAATCAGAGAGAATATAGATCGTTCGCCGCTTTATTCGGGCGTTATCAAGGGAACAGGTCCGAGATACTGTCCTTCCATCGAGGATAAGATCATGAAATTCCCGGACAAGGACAGACACCAGCTTTTCCTTGAGCCGGAGGGCGAATTTACAAATGAAATGTACTTAGACGGAATGCCTTCATCTATGCCGGAGGATGTTCAGTACAGAATGGTCCATACTGTTCCGGGACTTGAAAATGCAACAATAGTAAGAAATGCCTATGCTATCGAGTATGACTGTATAAATGCGGTTAATCTTAAGCCTTCGCTTGAATATAAGGGTATCGAAGGACTTTTCTTTGCAGGACAGATCAACGGAAGCTCAGGCTATGAGGAAGCTGCAGCTCAGGGACTTATGGCCGGAATAAATGCAGCAAGAAAGCTTCAGGAGAAGGAACCGGTGGTTTTAAAGAGATCCGATGGTTATATAGGTGTTCTGATAGATGACCTTGTGACCAAGGAGACTGCAGAGCCGTACCGTATGATGACAAGCCGTTCGGAATACAGGCTTCTCCTTCGTCAGGATAATGCAGATCTAAGACTTACGGATATCGGACACGATATCGGACTTATCGATGACGACAGATACAGATTCTTCTGTAAGAAGAGAGAATATATAGATAATGAGATTAATAGATTAAATGAAACTGTTGTCGGCGCAGGTGCGGCTATCGGAGAGTTCCTTAGAAGCTGCGGAAGCTCTGAGCTTAAGACAGGAACCACTCTTGCCGAGCTTATCAGAAGACCAGAGCTTTCATATGAAATGATAGCTCCTATTGATAAGGGACGTGAGACAGCTGTAAAGGGCTTCGAGGATGCGCTTTCAGAGGATGAAAAGAGCTTTATCATAAAGCACAGAGCTGAGATTCTCGAGCAGATCGACATTTCCATCAAATACGAAGGATATATCAGAAGACAGCAGGATCAGGTAGAGCATTTCCTTAAAATGGAAGGAAAGAGAATACCTAAGGATATTGATTACAGCAGCGTCAGAAATCTCCGTAAGGAGGCCAGACAGAAGCTGGAAATGGTAAGACCGGAGACTATCGGTCAGGCATCGAGAATATCGGGAGTTTCACCGGCTGATATTTCAATGCTTATGATACATTTAAAGTGAGGACGACATTGTGAATTATATAGTATTTGATCTTGAATGGAATCAGAGTCCATACGGACAGAGCGGAGAGCATCCAAGAATGCCTTTTGAGATCATCGAGATCGGGGCAGTCAAGCTGAATGACCGCTTTGAGATAATCAGTGAATACACAAGCCTGATAAAGCCAAAACTGTATAAGAAGCTTCACAGATCCATTCGTGCAATGCTTAATTACACGGAGGAGGATCTGAAGAATGGAAAGTCCTTCAAGGAGGCGTGTACGGAATTCCTTGAATGGTGCGGAGAGGATTACGGATTCTGCACCTGGGGCGCTTCCGATCTTTACTATCTTCAGAGCAATATGGATTTCTACTATATGGATAAGCTGGATTTTCCTTTGAAGTTCTACAATATCCAGCAGATATATGCAGATATCTATGACGAAGAGGGACGCATCAGTAAGCTTGAAAAGGCCTGTTCGGAGCTTGGTATCACTGAGGATGAGCCGTTTCATGCGGCGATCAACGATGCAAAATATACCGCAAAGGTTATGGCAAAGATCCATCCGGAGGATCTGGATGAAAGATATACATTTGATATCTACAGACATCCGAAGCGTAAAGAGGATGAGATCATTGCAAAGCATGCGGGAATACTTGAGAGAATCTCGGCAGAGTATCCTTCCAAGCAGGATGCAATGAATGATAAGGATCTTCTTGTCATCAGATGTGCAAAATGCGGAAGGAAATGCTTTAAGAAGGTAAAATGGTTCCAGAATGGTTCCAACGCATCCATGGCGGTTGGCCGATGCGTTTACCATGGATATATGAATTCGAAAATCAAATATAAATCGGCAGGCGATTCTGATTCAAACATTTTCGTAGTTAAGAAGACCGAAAGAACCGGACGTAAGGGCTACGAAGAAATGAAAAGGCGCCAGATCGAGCTTAGAGAGAAGAGAAAGCAGAAGAGGCACCGTGAGAAAAAGTCTAAAGAGAAGAAGTCCTGATCCTATAAAGAAGATTTATAAAGGAGACTTCTTTGCTGTTCCGGCTTTACGCGGATAAGCCTTAGGAGTCGGCAGCTTTTTGGAGATCACAACAAAGCTTCTTGAGATATCGGAATCAGGAAGGGTAAATGAATACACCCTGCTGCTTCCACCACCCAGAAGCTTTATAGCGCGAGCTGAATCTGAAAGCTCTGCTTCAGCACCGGTTGCCTTGTATGAGATAAAGACGCCCTTCGGTTTAACGAAAGGAAGCGTATACTCTGAGAGGACCGGAAGTGCTGCAACGGCTCTTGATACAGCTATATCGAAGCTGTCGCGGAGTTCCTTCTTCCTTGCGGCATCCTCGGCACGGTCGTGGATCGCGGTTACATCTTTGAGGCCAAGTTCATCGATCACTTCATTTAAGAAGGAAACCCTCTTATTGAGAGAATCAAGCAGAGTGACTTTAAGAGTTGGAAATGCGATCTTCAAAGGGATTCCCGGGAAACCGGCTCCGGTACCGACGTCGATAAGGGACGATCCTTTGCTGCAGAGGCCGGCAAAATCCGGATAGGCAGCGGCTACGCTGATACTGTCAATGAAATGCTTCAGGATCACTTCATTTTTCTCTGTGATCGCAGTAAGGTTCATGACCTTATTCTTCTCGATTAGCATTTCATAATAGGTTTTAAACTGGTCGATCTGGTCCCCGCTAAGGCTGATATTTAATTTGTCTGATAATAATTTTAATTCTTCCATATGGCTATAATATTTTAAAAGCAGGAAAAGTTCAAGGAAAAGTCGAAAGCTTTGATAAAAATATACCGGAAAAATGTTATAGATTATGTAGATTAAATGAATTTGATTGCAAAAAAAGAAAATTAGTGTTATATTCACTTCAATTTGACATAAATTAATTTTTAAGAAATTAGTAAAGGAAAGTAACAGCATGAAAAAGATAAGAATAGCAGGTTGTATTCTGGCCTTGATACAGTTCATTCTGTCAGCGGTACTCATTTATTTTCTGATGAGGACACATATGTTTCCACAGCGTTATATCGTTATGGGCGGCATAATACTTGGTCTTCTGCCAATCTGCTTTATTGCGATGCAGCTAAGAAAGGTGTCGGGCATCATAGCATCAATACTGTCGATACTGGTATGCTGCGTGGTTTGCTACGGCATGGTAAAGGTCAATCAGGCGAACAAAATGCTTGATGAGGTTACCGGAAGTAAGACAGAGATTGAAATCGTAAATGTATATGTAGCCAAGGACGACCCGGTTGATTCGATCAATCAGGCTGTTGAGAAGGGCTATATCTTCGGAATCATTGCAGATAATGATAACGAAAATATCCATAAAACGATAAAGGATATAAATAATAATAACAGCGCAGATGTCATTACCGAGGAATTCAAGTCATTCAAGGAACTGATCGTTTCATTTGAGGGCGGTAATATCCAGGGATTTATCGTTAACAGCGGTATGCTCGGAGTTCTTGAAGGTGATGAGAATTATAAGGATTATTCTTCAAAGCTTAAGATCATCCTTGAGAAGAAGATCGAGACAGTTGTTAAGACTGAGCCTAAGAAGCCGAAGACTGACAGGCAGACAAATGATGGAACCTATCAGAGATTCTGTGCTTATTTAAGCGGTATCGATACATACGGAGAGGTTACTCTTAAGAGCCGTAGTGACGTAAATGTTATCGCTGTTATCAATACCAAGACTCATACTGTATTGCTTCTCTCTACTCCGAGAGATTATTATGTGCCTCTTGCCAAGGACGGAGAGCCGCTTGACAAGCTTACGCATGCAGGTATCTACGGTATTGATATGTCAATGTCTACTCTTGAGAATCTTTACAATATAGATATTGATTATTATTTCAGAGTTAACTTTACAGGATTTGTTGATATAATTGATACTATCGGCGGCGTGGATGTTGAATCAGATTATACATTCACTTCGCAGTTAAACAGTAATTATTCATATGTTCAGGGAACCAATCATCTGTATGGTGAGGCAGCTCTTTTCTTCGCAAGAGAGAGATACAGCTTCACGGAAGGTGACAGACAGAGAGGAAGAAACCAGATGGCGGTTATCAGAGCTGTCATGAACAAGCTTCTTTCTTCAGAGCTTCTGAATAATTTCTCAGAGGTAATGTCACAGATGAAGGACTGCTTCCAGACAAATATGGAGAAGGAAGAGCTCGGAACACTCATTCAGGGACAGATTGATAACGGCGGTGGCTGGAATATCATCCAGTACAGCGTTAACGGAAGTGATACAATGGATTATTGTTATTCACTCGGTGATAATGCCTATGTAATGCCGCCATATTATGATACAGTAGAATATGCAACAGAACTTGCAAACAAGGTGCTGAATGATGAGGAGATCACTCAGGAATATATAGACAGTAACGCACCTGTTCACTAATTCGGAGGTAAAAGGAAAAATGTCAGCAGTGAAGGATGCACCAGTACTTGTTGTAATGGCTGCAGGTATGGGAAGCCGCTTCGGTGGATTAAAACAGATTGAAGATGTTGATGGCAGAGGACATGCTCTGATCGATTATGCTGTTTATGATGCGGCTCTTGCGGGATTTGAAGAGGTTGTTTTCATAATCAGAAGCGAGATCGCTGAAGAGTTTAAGAAAACTGTTGGAGACAGGATTGCTGCAAAGCTTCCTGTAAAATATGTATATCAGTCACTTGATATGATCCCTGAGGGATCAGAGGTACCGGAAGGAAGAGTAAAGCCATGGGGAACAACTCATGCTATCTGGTGCTGCAGGGACGTGCTTAAGGGAAGAAGCTTCCTCACTGTAAATGCAGACGACTTCTACGGAAGAGAAGCATTTATAGATGCAGCGGAGTTTTTAAAGAGCGACGGACCGGACAATGAGTATGGTATCATCGGTTATAATGTTATCGGTACTCTTAATGAGAAGTTTACTGTCTCACGCGGTATCTGTTCAGTAGATGAGAATTCATATCTCAAGAGAATAGATGAGCGTAAGGAGATCAAATTCGAGGCAGGAAGAGGATACTTTACTCTTGACGGAGGTGTTACATATACTCTTATCCCTGCTGATTCGGTTGCATCAATGAATCTCTGGGCTTTCAGACCTGCATTTATGGAGGATCTTGTTGTGAATTACGAGAGCCGTCTCAGAGCAGGTATTAAGAATGATCCTCTTAAATTCGAGGAGACTCTTTCTGATGCCGTACAGAATATCATTGAGAGAAGAGCCTGCACTGTTAAGGTGGTAAAAACAGCGGCTAAATGGATAGGAATGACTTACAGAGAGGACATTCCACAGGTCAGAGAGGCACTTGATGAGCTTACTGCACGCGGAGTTTATCCGGAGGGCAGATGGTAGATAACGGCAGGGCACGCGTATGATATGTAAACACTGTGGCAGGGAGATACCTGACAAAAGTGAATACTGTGAATATTGCAATGAAAGTACGTTCGAAAAGATAGTACTTGGAGATAGTGCGCTCGAAAAAGCGAAGAAGCAGCAGAAAATGGAGTCGGCTCCATTTTTCATCCGTGCATACTACGGTATAAAGGATGCTTCCCAGAGGAAAAGTGAGGAGAGGCTGGAGAGAAAGCTGAATCCGGCTGCGGCAAAGAAAAAGACCGGAACGCCATTTTACAGGAAGAAGGAAGCTTTTATACTTGGAGCGGTGCTTTCGGTACTGCCGGTCTTATGTGCGGTGCTTTCCATCTTTACCAACTGGGTTTATATGTGGGTGAAAATGGCCGAGAAGATCAAGACGAATATGTCTATGCTGGATATAGTGAAGAAGGGTCTTAAGGTTGATCAGAGTATCGGGCAGAAGCGGACCATGGCAAGCTATGTGCCGATGATCTGCATGATACTTCTTGTGATCACGGCCATTTATATACTCTACCTTGCGGTTATCGATCTCTATCCGAAGAAGAGTTTTCCGGAGATTCCGATAATAAAAAGACACAGCTTCATTGCGAGAGCTGTGCCGGTTGTGCTTCTGATACTGATAATCGTTATCTTTACCCACTGTAAGGTTTATAAAGGTGTTAAAACCTCGGTAGATTCGCTTATGACCAGTTATTCGGGCTTTGTCGGTTTTGACGACAGTTCGATGTCCGGATTTGGTCACGGCTTCGGTTTCGTGCTTGCGATACTTACGCCGATATTTTATCTTATATCAAAAATTTATATATTTATTTATAACACTCTTAACGAGGATGATTAAGGCTGTCAAGATCATTGAAGAAACCCGGATATGATTTATTGACGGCCTTTTCATTTGTAATGGTTACAGGACCTGTTGAAATGATGGAAGCGATACCTGCGGTCATAGCTATTCTGTGATCGTTGTAGGAATCTACAGTTCCGCCGGCAAGAATCCTGCCGTTTCCGCTGTCCTTTCCATCGATGACAAGGGTGTTGTCTTTTTCATAGATGACTGCCCCGAGACGTGTAAGCGTATCGATAACCGTAGCCACGCGGTCGCTTTCCTTGATGCGGAGACGCTCGATATTTCTGATCACTGTGGTTCCTTCTGCGGCAGCGGCCGTGAGGGAAAGGATCGGAACGAGGTCCGGAATGTCTTCGGCATCTATCTCTATACCTTTAAGAGGGCGGTGTGAAACTGTGAGTCTGCTGAGTCCGCCGTCTCTTTCTTCTGTAATATCTGCACCGAATTCCCTGAGAAGCTCAACTATCCTTCTGTCGCCCTGCTTTGATGAAGAATTTAATCCATACATAGTAATGCTGTTTCTGATAGCGCCTGCAGCGAGGAAAAAGGCTGCATTCGACCAGTCGCCCTCTACGGTGCATTCGGCCGGAAGGCGGTAGCTCTGATTGCCCGGAACTTCATAAATGGTGGAGGTTTCGGTGTCCTCGACAACATTTATCTGTATTCCAGCTATGCGGAGTACGTCGAGTGTTATATCAACGTAAGGTCTTGAAGCAAGACCGCCCGTAATGATGATCCGTGAAGTTCTGTCCGACATTGGAAGAGCGAAGAGGAGACCTGTAATAAACTGCGAGGAGATATTGCCCGCAATCTTAAAATCTCCGCCGGTCATTCTGCCCGACAGTGAAAGCGGATTGCTTCCCTGAGGGGAGATCGAAGCTCCGTGGGAAAGCATTTCTTCATATAATGGAGACAGCGGTCTTTCGGTAAGGCGGCCGTGTGTCGTTATGTCTGCATCTATTCCGAGTATTGAAATGACCGGAAGCAGAAAACGGAGTGTAGAACCGCTTTCGCCGGCGTCTATCTGTGCGCGGGAGGCGGTTTTCAGTCCGGAAGAGGTGTCTGCTGTGACGGTGGCGTTTTCAGTTGTGTTGTTGTCAGCTGCTGCGCCGGTGGTTGAAGCTGTGCCGGTGGTTGAAGCTGTGCCGGCAGTTGAAGCTGTGCCGGTGGAATTCGACAGAAGGAAGCCGTCGGCTGTCCGTTCTATGCTGATGCCAAGGCCGCTTAGGCAGAAGGCAGTCGCCTCTATATCCTTTGAGGTTTCACTGCAGATGATATGAATTCCAGGACTATTCCTGTCGCCGAGTAATGTCAGCGCTCCTGCGATGAGAAGCCTGTGTGCATGAGATTTAGAGGCAATGACCTTGATACTGCCTCCGAATTCATCATTTGTATGATTAAGTGTAATACTAGATTCCATCTACTTCTTCCTTTGCGGTCTTTCCTTCGTGAAGCAGCTTCCAGAGGAGATCCGGATCATTTGCTTCGAGAGCATCCCTGTAATCTGAGAGGTGCTTTATCATGTAATCGAGCTCCTTGATGATAAAATCCTTATTTTCCAGGAATATTTCGGTCCACATGGTTTCATTCAGCCAGGCAACTCTTGTAAGGTCCTTGTAGCTTCCGGCTGAAAAGCCTTCGTGCTCTTTTGCTGTAGGACTCTTGATAAATGCATTTGAGATGATATGCGGCATTTCTGAAGTGAACGCTATCATTTCATCATGCTTTTCTGCTGTTGTAACGGTCAGCATACCTATGCGGCATGGCAGAAATATCTTTGCAAGCTTCTCCTCTAGTGCGGAGTCATTTATATTCTCAGGAACGACTATCATCGAAGAATCCCTATATAGATCGCCTGTGCTGTACTCGTAGCCGGAGAACTTCTTGCCGGCCATAGGATGTCCGCCGACGAAGGTAAAGCCGTATTGCTTTGCGACCGGATAAAGCTCACGGCAGATCTTACGTTTAAGTCCACCCGCATCAACAACGATTGCGCCCTTTTTAATGTTCGGCGCGTGCTTTTTGACAAAGTCAATGATCGCATCCGGATAGAGCGATGGTATGATAAGATCACATTCGCCGATATTTGAATCATCGAGAATGCCGTCGATCACACCGTCAGCAAGTGCTTTCTCGGCGGTGGCTGCCGTACGGTTGTAGCCGAGAACGCAGCAAGACGAATTGTTCTTATATGCTTTTGCAAATGAAGTACCTATAAGACCGAGACCGATGATACCGACAGTTTTGATCCCGCAGGACTTAAAAAGCTGAGCGCGTGTCTCATCCTCAAGGTCTGTATCTATAATGACATTCCTGATATTTTTACATTCTCTGACTGAGAAAAAATCGTTCATATATAAGTTTTCCTTTCAATAAAAAAATAAGAAAAAAAAAATTAGAAATGACTTGAAAAAAACTTAACACTTTACTGCGCTAAAGTCAATAGGAGACGGTTGGCGGAGAATGAGACTTCACTTGACAATAAATATGGGGAGTGTTATAATGTAAACGCTTACATTTTTGCGAAATCGAATAAAATGCGGAGATAATGAGACAGAGAATTGACCCTGTCTCTTTTAAAAAGGAGGAGGAAAATGAAGGATTTAGAGAAGATCAAGGAATTGGATGAGAGCTGCTATCAGTTTATTAAGAATAACAATCTGGCAGAGCTGGAAATAGGACGTTATGAACTGGAGAATGGTTCATATGTGCTGATCCAGAGCTATACAAGCAAGCTTCGCAGTGCTGCAAAATATGAATCACATGAGAATTATTATGATATTCAGTATATCATTTCCGGAAAAGAGATCATTTCGATGATTCCGGTAGAGCAGCTTACAGTTAAGGTAGAATATAATCCTGTAAAGGATATCACATTTTATGAGAACAGCTTTGATGGAATCGATCATGTGCTTTCAGATGACGAATTTCTTATAATCGGTCCGGGAGAAGGACATATGCCTGGTGTTTGTGTTGATGAGCAGAACACTATCAAAAAAGCAGTGTTTAAGGTACCTGTAAGAAGCTGAAAAGTATATCCGGCGTAACAAAAAAAAGTTTATATTGTTTTTATAGTTATAAAAAAATGATACCGACCTTAAAACTGTCTTGGGCAGTCGAAAGGTCGGTATTACGTTTTTTGTTGAAAAACTAACGCTAAAGTGTTAATGTAAATGTGTATGTGTATTTTTAGGGAGATACTGTGCACTGTATTTATATCAGGAGGAATAATAAATTAAATGGACATTTTGGAAGTTCTGAAGAATGTAGGATTTGTTGTTTTAGGATTTATACTTCTTATTAAAGGAGCAGATTTTTTTGTAGATGGAGCATCATCGGTTGCGGGAAAGCTTGGAATCCCTCAGATTGTAATCGGTCTTACGATCGTTGCATTTGGTACAAGTGCACCTGAGGCGGCTATAAGCATCAGCTCTGCTGTTAAAGGCAACAATGGTATTTCCATAGGAAATGTAGTCGGCAGTAATATCATGAATGTCCTTCTTATCCTCGGACTTACAGCGGTTATCAGAACTCTGAATATCAAAAAAAGTACAGCACTTATAGATATACCGTTTATGATACTTATCAGCGTACTTCTGCTTGTATGGGGTATAGTATTTGATAAGCTTAATCTTCCGGCAGGTATAATCTTCTGGATACTTCTTATCGGTTTTATCGTATATCTTATCGTTTATTCAAAGAAGAGCGGTGGAACGGATGAAGATGTTGAGATCAAGGATCTTAAGGCATGGCAGATAATCATATTTATAGTCGGCGGTATAGCAGCTATCATTCTCGGAAGTAATCTTACTGTAGACGGAGCAAGCTACGTTGCTGCAAATGTATTCCATGTTTCAGACAGAATAATCGGACTTACCATAGTTGCTTTCGGAACCAGTCTTCCGGAGCTTATCACTTCGGTTACAGCTGCAAGAAAGGGCAATGCTGATATTGCAGTAGGAAATATCGTTGGAAGCAACATTTTCAATATTCTGTTCGTACTTGGAACATCATGTCTTATAATTAATCTTCCATATAAGGGATTTGTTATAGATAGTATGGTTGCGATCGGCGCAGCGGTACTTCTCTGGATCCCGGCGATCGCAAAGAGAAAACTTGGCAAGGGAGCAGGTATTATAATGCTTCTCTCATATGCGGCATATTTTGTATATCTTCTGTTAAATGCCAAGGCTTAAGAGGTAAAAATGGTTAAAAATATCGCAGCGGTATTTATCGTTTTAATATTCGCAGTAGAGCTGTTCCTTGCGACAAAGGGCAGCCAGCACAGAAAGAAGAAAAGGCTTAAGGGCTGGAATCTGGTTAAGGGAAATGTTGTTTCAACCGAAAAGAAGAGAGACATTATCTCCGGAAAGACAGTTGTTGAGCTTACCATAGAGACAGAGACCGGACGGACTGTTACGGCAAAGGACGGTATATTCTCCCTCTATGAACCGGGGGAAGAGGTCATGCTTCAGGAGAAGGATGGTTATCACAAATTTATCGGAAATGACCGTTCTGACAGGCAGGGCAGGAAGGAGCTCCTTCTGGGCACAGTGCCTATGATCGTGATCGTCGGTCTTGCAGCGTTAATGACATTTTTGTTGAACTAATGACGGAGGTGTTCTGATGGCTAAGGGTTGTAAGAAGGCAAAGGCTCCAAAGGAAGTTAAGAAGGCAGCAGCGGCAGTACCTGTCAGGGATACTAAGAAAGAGATAAAGAAAGCAAAGAAAGCCGCTAAAAAGGAAATGAAGCGTAAGGACAAGATCGAGCGTAAGGCATACGAGAAGGCCATAAAAAAGGCAAATTCCGATAAGCTGCTTACTATCCTCGCACTGCTTCTCACGTCGGCTGCGACGGTTTTGAATTTACTTCTTGATAAGAGAGAGAAGGAGCTGGAGAGTAAGGATAAAGAAGATACTTCAGTAAGTAAGTAGACAGCCGGTTGTGGAAAGTGAGAGATCATTTCCGGCGAGGTATCAGAAAAAGAGAAAGGGAAGTTCCGGGAAAGTGACATTTTCAGGTTACAGGTCCGGGAATTATTATAAAATAAGGAAAGGTGTTATAAAATGAGTAAGAATTTTGACGAACTGATTTCAATGGTTTCAAAGATCGAGAAGAAGAAGGTTTCTGTTGCAGTTGCACAGGATGATGAAGTACTTCTCGCAGTTAAGGCTGCCAAGGAGCAGAATATCGCTGATGCTATTCTTGTTGGCGATAAGGATGAGATCGAGAAGATCGCAGCCGGCATCAATATGGATCTTTCAGGCTTTGAGATCATCGATGTTAAGGACAAGATCGAGGCTGCACGTACAGCAGTTAAGCTTGTACATGATGGTAAGGCAGATATGTATATGAAGGGCCTCATCGATACCAAGGATTTCCTTAAGAGCGTGCTTGATAAGGAAGTTGGTCTTAGAACAGGTAAGCCTCTCTCACATGTATGCGTATTTGAGATTGAAGGAGCACAGAAGCTTCTCTTCCTTACAGACGTTGCATTTATGACATATCCTACACTTGAGGATAAGGCAAGCATCATTAAGAATACAGTAGAGATCTGTAATGCAGTCGGCATTGAGAATCCAAAGGTTGCTCCTCTTGCAGCAGTTGAGGTTGTTAATCCTAAGATGCCTGAGACAGTTGAAGCAGCAGAGCTTACAAAGATGAATGAAGAAGGACAGATCACAGGATGTATCGTTGACGGACCTCTGTCACTTGACCTTGCTACATGCCCGGAAGCAGCTCAGCATAAGGGTGCTACAGGTCGTAAGATCGTTGGTGATGCAGATGTACTTCTTTTCCCTAATATCCATGCAGGAAATATCACATATAAGGCACTTGTTCATTTCGCTAAGGAGAAGAACGGAAACCTTATCACAGGTACAGCAGCACCTGTAATACTTACTTCAAGATCAGACAGCTTCCAGGTTAAGGTTAATTCACTTGCACTTGGAGCACTTGTTGCAGATTCACTTAAGAAGAACGCTGCAAAGTAATCATTTAATAGCTTTTGTCACAGTATAATAAACAGTTTATTTTAAATATGGAGGGACAAAATGGCAATCAAGTCACTTATCATTAACCCGGGATCAACATCAACAAAGCTTGGTGTTTTCGAAGATGAAGAACTTTTAATGGACGAGACTCTTCGTCACTCAACAGAAGAGATCGCTCAGTATCCAAATATTATCGCTCAGAAGGATTTTCGTAAGAATATCATTCTGAACTTCCTTAAGGACAAGAATATCGATGTTAATTCATTTAATGTTATCGTAGGACGCGGCGGAATCGTTAAGCCAATTCCTGGAGGAACATATGAAGTAACAGATGCACTCATCAAGGATCTTACAGAGGCTAAGCGTGGTGAGCATGCTTCAAACCTCGGCGGCATCATCGCTAAGGAGATCGCTGATTCTATCGGCGTTAAGGCATACATCGTTGACCCTGTTGCAGTTGATGAGCTTACTCCTGTTGCACGTATTTCAGGTATTCCTGAGATCGAGAGAGGATCGATCGATCATCCGCTCAACCAGAAGGCTATGGCAAGACGTTATGCTAAGGAAGTTGGCAAGAAGTATGAGGATTTAAATCTCATCATCGTTCACCTTGGCGGTGGTACATCATGCGGATGCCATGATCACGGCAAGATGGTTGACGTTTTCGCAGCATTTAACGGTGATGGTGCATTTTCTCCAGAGAGAGCAAATGCAGTTCCACCTCTTTCACTTGTTGAGATGTGCTTCTCAGGTAAGTATACACAGGCTGAAATGAAGAAGAAGATCATCGGTAACGGTGGATTTAATGCATATCTTGGAACAAATGATGCAAGAGAGATCATGAAGCGTATCGATGATGGCGATGAGAAGGCAAAGCTTGTTATGGAAGCATTTATCTATCAGCTTTCTAAGAATATCGGTGCTATGGCAGCGGTTCTTAAGGGTAAGGTTGATCAGATCATCGTTACAGGCGGTATCGCATACAATAAGAGAATCACAGATAAGATCGCTGAGTATGTAAGTTTCGTTGCTCCTGTTACTGTATATCCGGGAGAGGATGAGCTTCTTGCACTTGCACAGGGTGCTATCCGTGTAATGAACGGCGAAGAGGAAGTAAAGATTTATTAATCTTTAATAAAGGTAACTTGCACATTTTCATATTTTAGAAATGAGGGATCAAAATGGATAATGAAAGAATTCCGGGAATGAATAATGTGGGGGAAAACAATAATTTTCAGGATCCGCAGGCAGGGAACAGCTATAGCGGATATAACGGATACGACCAGAACCAGTACGCCGGAAATGGATATAACGGTTATGACCAGAATCAGTATGCTGGAAACGGATATAACGGTTATGACCAGAACCAGTACGCCGGAAATGGTGTGAGCGGTTATGACCAGAACCAGTACGCCGGAAACGGATATAACGGTTATGACCAGAATCAGTATGTTGGAAACGCTGGTTATAATCAGGACGGCTCAAGGCGTATAGATGCAAGTGAGTACGGAATCCAGAATCCTGTTCCGGGTACTCAGAGTCCATACGCGAGTGATCAGAATCCATATGCGGGTGGACAGAATCCATATGCGGGTGGACAGAATCCATACGCAGGTGGTCAGAACCCATACGCAGGCGGCCAGAATCCATACGCGAGTGGCCAGAATCCATATGCGGGTGGTCAGAACCAGTATGCAGGCGGTCAGAACCCATACGCAGGCGGCCAGAATCCATACGCGGGTGGACAGAACCAGTATACAGGCGGACAGAATCCGTACACGGATGCAAAGGCTCCTGTGGAAGACAGCTCCAAGGGAAAGAAGGGTAAGAAGAAGATCGCTATAATCGCAGGCATTTCTGCAGCGGTGATCGCTCTTGCTATATGCGCTGTCATTTTCATTCCGAAGCTCTTTAAGCCGAAGAAGGAAGATATCCAGAAGTTTATAACAAATACCGGCAAGAAGGTTCTTGCCGCTAATGAACTTGGCGATGTGATCGGAGGAGATAACCTCTGTAAGGTTCTTGCTGAGACAGGCGGAAGGATACGTGTAAAGTATACAGAGAGTAAATCTTCTATCGATGCGACTCTGGATTATGATGTTAACAGCAATTCAGCATCATCTACTGTTGATATAGAGCATCGCGGCGAAAAGAAGAGCTTACAGGGATTCCTTAAGGACGGACGTTTTTCAGCTACCATATCACCTGATATGTCGGGCTACTATTATGTTGATATCAAAAATGCCATGAATGAGGCAATGCAGTCATATATTGCGTCAATTGCAGGAGAAAGTGCAGAAGCATACTCAGCATATCTGGCAGGTATCAGCGGTGCATCTACAGATAAGTTAACAGGAATATACAAGAAGCTTATCGACAGCATTGAGTACAGCAAGGATGGAACAGAGAAGATCACTCTTGGTTCCAACACTGTAAAGGCCACAAAGTATGTTGTGACTATCCCGAAGGAAAAGCTTCAGGAGGCAATATCTGATGCTGTTGATGCAGCAATGGAATCTATGGCTAATGACATGAGCGGCCAGGCCAATTATATCGGACTCATCAAGTCATATATTAATTCGCTGATCTCAAAGGATATCGTTGTTAATCTTTATGAATATAAGGACGGTATCGTTGCAGCTGATTTCACTTATGATATCAATTTCATGGGACAGGGCATTAAGTTTAGTGTAAACTTAAGCTTTGTTGGAAATGATGATCCATATTCAAGCCTTGAAGGCAGCGTAATGTTCGAGATGGATCAGAATAAGGCCGAGATTTATTTTGGTTATGACAGCCATAAGACATCAAACGGAGCAGAGACTTCATTTAATGTAAAATTCATTAATAATGGAACTTCTCAGGATGCGATGTTATTTGTCGTCTCATATGATGAGTCCGCTCAGGAGGTGCTTGTCAAGAGCTTCTTCGATAACGGTATAGGCGGTGTTCGCGGAAAGGTACTTACAAATGATCACGGAAATACCTTTGAGGTTCAGTTTGATAAGGTATTTAAAGTGTATCCTGCAAGTTCGGTAGATTCTTTCAAGACATTTAAGGATGTTGAGGCATCTGCAGACAGCGATATCGAAGATATAGATCTGTTTGTTGGTTTATATACTGATTCTTCTGTGAAATCACCGGACGGATCAGCTAAGCTTGTTAATTTCTTCACGGCATCTGAGGAAGAATTTAAGAGCATTCTGTCACCAGAGCTTATCGAAGCAATTGAAAAGTATAAGTCACGCGGCGGATATGATTATGATCATTAATTAGTGATACAGACAGCGTTTCCTCTTAGCGGGAACGCTGTCTGTATATAAATACTAATGTCAATTTGTGAATTTGAGTCAATGTTTTAAATGCCTGATAAGAGGAATATACCATGAATGAGACAAGAATTAAAAACTGCATATTTGGAAATGGTGAACCTAAGATCTGCGTTCCTCTCGTTGGCAGAAATGACGAGGAGATACTGTCTGCTGCCGGAAATATCTTAAGCGAGGCAAAGAGTCTCGAGGAAAAGTATCCGAATGTAAGAGTGGATGTTATCGAATTCAGAGCAGATTATTATGATAATGTTGCTGACAGGATCAAGCTGACGGAGCTTCTTAGTAAGCTTAAGGAGCTTTTCTCTGACAGAGTTCTGCTTTTTACCTATAGAAGCGAAGATGAAGGCGGAGAACTGAGGCATGACCGTGCCGAAAGCATGATCGAAGAGATCTGGGAATGGGTGATCGCCGGAAGGCTTGCAGATATCATCGATATCGAGCTGAAATCCGGTAATTACAGAGTTGCCAGAGCGACAGCCAAGGCTCATGAGGCCGGTATGGCTGTTATAATGTCCAACCACAATTTTGAGAAGACTCCTCACAATGATGAGATTCTTGAAATGTTCCGTCAGATGGAGATACTTGGAGCTGATATACTGAAAATGGCTTCATTTCCTAACAGCTATTTTGACGTGGACAGAATGGTGGAGCTTACAAAGGATATAAGCCGCGGCAAACCGGGGCTGGAATTCATACACCATCCGGTTGTGATAATATCAATGGGTAAGGAAGGCAAGGTAACCCGTACAAAATGTAAGGAAAACGGCTGTGCCATGACCTTCTCATCAGTTGGAAGCGGCTCTGCACCGGGACAGGTTTCCCTGGCAGAAATGTTTGAGATATTCAGTAAATAAAATTTGTACAAATATAAAAAACCGTTCGGCATAGAAGCTGAACGGTTTTTTTATATCCTTCTGTCTGATTATACTGTCTGAACCGGACCCTTTGGTACATTTGGACCAACCTGCTTTGGAATAGGAGGGTTCTTGACTGTATCCTCGCCCGGAAGCGGATAAAATACCTGCCATGAACGTCTCAGCATATCCATAAAGCTGAGGGTTGTGATAGTGTCCTTATGCGACATTTCCGGACATTCAAGCTTACCGGTGATGATAGCATCACGAGCTGCGATGAATTCGAATTCGTATCCGCTGATCTGTCTCTCTGAAGGAGTAGCCTTCTTAACGATATCATTGTTGAAATTGTAAACTCTGATCTCTTCAGGACAGTTGATATTGTCAATCTCGATACGGCCTTCTGTACCGTAGATAGTACACATATTTTCTGACTTATAAAGTATAGATGTGAAGCATGTTGCTGCACGTCCGTTTGTGAAGTTCATCTGAATTGTATCTATAGCGTCAATACCTGTTGAAAGCTTTACGCTTGATGAAGATACTGCAACCGGCATTGAATTCATTGCAAGGAAGATAGCTGTGAGCGGATAGATTCCGATGTCGAGTATAGCGCCGCCTGCAAATTCAGGCTTTACAACACGTTCCTTATTACGAAGATCGTAGCAGAGAGATGCGTTCATATAACGGATCTCGCCGATAGCCTTCTCTCTGAGAGCTGTAATAAGAAGCTTGGTAAGAGGCATGAAACGGAGCCAGTTAGCCTCGCCGCAGAAAAGGTTCTTCTCACGGGCAAGAGCAAATACATCCTGAGCAGTCTTGTTGTTATAAGAAAATGGCTTCTCAACGAGAACAGGCTTTCCTGCATTTAATGCAAGAACAGCATTGTCTGCGTGGCACTGATGAGGAGTTGCAACGTAAACAAGCTCAACCTCAGGGTCATTTACAAGCTCGTCATATGAGCCGTAGCTCTTCTTGATGCTGTATTTTGAAGCAAATTCCTCAGCACGGGCTGCATCGCGGGAAGCGACAGCATAGATCTCGAAGGAATCAAGCTTTTCTATGGTTTCTGCAATCTTGGCTGCAATGCTTCCGGTTCCAAGTATACCTATCTTAAAGTTTATCATTTTTTATCTCCTGTATTATAATTTTTGATATTTGCAAATCTGATCTAAGAATGCTTCAAGGATCGCAGGGCTTCGCGTGGAAACGCGGCAATCCATACATCAGATAACGTTATTATTATAAAACGGAGGGGGGAGTTTGTAAAGCCGAAAAGGAAGCACGAAAGGAAACTCATAGACAATATGTTGTTTACGCAGGGCAAATGTGATAAAACTATAGAAAGCGGCAGGGGAACCGTTGAATGTATGACTGGTTGGCCGGTAAATAGTTGGTTGGTTGGCCGGTAAATAGTTGGTCGTTGAATGTATGACTGGAAAGCAGGAGATAGATAATAATATCAGGAAGGACAGAAAAATGATAAAGGCAGTAATATTTGACCTGGACGGAACACTTTTATATACACTTGAGGATCTGGCGGATGCAATGAATTATACGCTTCGCCGCTTTAACATGCCGGAGAGAACACTGGACGAGGTGAGACGCTTTGTCGGAAACGGTATCAGAAAGCTCATCAGGAGAGCGGTCCCGGCAGAAACAACGGAAGAAACCGTGGACGAAATGTTTGAGTGCTTCAAGCCTTACTATGATGAGCATTGTCTGGATAAGACAAAGGTGTATGACGGCATGCTTGAGGAGCTGGAGGTCCTTTACAACAAGGGCTATAAGCTGGCGATAGTTTCAAATAAGGTTGACAGCGCAGTTAAGGAATTGAATGAAAAATTCTTCTCTAAATATATAAGCGTTGCTATTGGCGAGAAGGAGGGCGTGCGCAGGAAGCCGGCGCCGGACACAGTCATAGCTGCTCTTTCCGAGCTTGGAATCTCCAAGGAGGAAGCTATCTATGTGGGAGACTCAGATGTGGATTTTGAAACTGCGAAGAATTCGGGGCTTCCATGCATTTCCGTACTTTGGGGCTTTAGAGACAAAGAATTCCTTATAGAGCATGGAGCACAGAATTTTGCAGAGAAGCCTGCAGAGATAAGCAGACTTATAGAAGCCGGCAGCTGCGATGGTTCAGCCGGATGTCCTGGTGGTATATGAAATAATATTTTTAAAAATTGCAAGAAAAAAGTAATTGACATCTAACAAATGTTAGTATATGCTAACATAAGTGTAAATAGATTGATCAAGATCATGATCCGGCTTCTATGGACCATAGATTTGAAAGGAGATGAAATGATGCCTTTATCAATGGCTGAAGTAGGCGAAAAGAACACGATAATCAAGGTCGGCGGCAAGGAAGAGACCAGACTTTTTCTTGAGCGTCTTGGTTTTGTTGCAGGAGCTACGGTCAGTGTCGTATCAGAGATAAATGGAAACATGATCGTAAACATCAAAGATTCCAGAGTTGCCATAGGGAAGGAAATGGCCAATAAGATCATGGTCTAAAGGAAGGAGTATTATAAATGAATCTGAAAGAGGTTAAGGTCGGAGATACCGTAAAGGTTCTTAAACTGACAGGTGAAGGCCCGGTTAAGAGACGTATCATGGATATGGGTATTACAAAGGGTACGGAAATCTTTGTGAGAAAGGTTGCACCGCTCGGAGATCCTATCGAAATTAACGTGAGAGGCTATGAGCTTTCAGTCAGAAAAGCAGATGCTGCAATGATTGAGGTAGAGTAGACCAAAAGATAAATCAGGCTGAAAGGCCTTTATTTTTAGCACATAGGTTAGCGAATACTAACAATGGTGAGACACGCATATCATATATTAGTATTGCCTAATAGAGAGGCTGTAAATGATACATATAAAGCTGTCTGGTGCGACTTACAAAAATCGAGCAGGACAGTGAAAAATAGTGTGGAATATCATTTGGACAGAGCTGTGTTTCACAGGACGAAGCGTGGTATTAGATCAAGATGTATTTATATAAGACAGAAAGAAGGAGTATGAAAAAATGGCAATCAAGATAGCGCTCGCGGGAAATCCTAACAGCGGTAAAACAACACTTTTCAACGCTCTGACAGGTGCCAACCAGTATGTTGGTAACTGGCCGGGAGTTACGGTTGAGAAGAAAGAGGGTAAGCTTAAGGGCAACAAGGATGTTGTGATCCAGGACCTCCCGGGCATTTATTCGCTTTCACCATATACCGTGGAAGAGGTAGTTACGAGAAATTATCTGATCAACAACAGACCGGATGCGATCATCAACATCGTAGATGGTACAAACCTTGAAAGAAACCTTTATCTTTCAACTCAGATCATGGAGCTCGGTATTCCGGTAATCATGGCTGTAAACATGGCAGACCTTACTGAGAAAAATGGAGACAAGATCGATTTCTCGAAGCTTTCAAAGGCTATGGGATGCCCTGTGCTTTCAATCTCAGCATTAAAGGGCAGAGGAATAAAGGAAGTAACAGATAAGGCAATCGAAGCAGCAAATAAGAAGTCTGTAAATGAGATAGCTCATACATTTTCGAATGAAGCAGAAGAAGTGATCGAAAAAGCAGCAGCAAAGCTTCCTTCAGATATCGATGCATCACAGAGACGTTTCTTTGCGATCAAGCTGCTTGAGAAGGACAGCCGTATAGGAGAGGTTCTGAAGAATGCTCCTAATGTATCTGCAGAGATCAAAGAGCTTGAGGATAAGTTTGATGATGACACAGAGAGTATCATCACAAATGAAAGATATAATTATATCACCTCGATAATCGGTTCCTGCATCAAGAAGGCTAACAGATCAAAGCTTACAATGTCGGATAAGATCGACAAGATAGTTACAAACAGACTTTTGGCGCTTCCTATCTTTGCGCTGGTTATGTTCCTTGTTTACTATATTGCGATGTCAACGATCGGCGCCGCAGCAACTGACTGGACAAATGATAATCTTTTCGGAGATGGTTTCCACCTTTTTGGAATGAGCGGCAAGTATGATGAAGCGGTAGAAGAGTGGGCAGATGAAAATGTATTTACTGATGAAGTTAAGGCAGTGATCGATGCAGCGGCAGCAGATGAAAACATCAAGGGTGCTGACGAACTGCAGGGTGCATTTGAAGATAGAGATTTTGATGCTTTCTCAGAAGCATATTCATCATATGTAGATGAATTTTATAAAGGCGAGGATACAGAAGCCTATCCTGGAGTTCAGGTTTACGATATTAATGCTGCACTTGGTACAGCTGATGAAGAAGGAGCTGCAGGAGCTCTTGATGAGGAGGGTGAATTTACTGCTCCTGATCCTGCAGATTACGGAACATGGGTACCGAGTATTCCGGCTCTCTTTGAGAAGCTTCTGGATGCACTTAATGTTAAGTCTGAGTTTGTAAGAGGACTTATCCTTGACGGTATTGTTGCCGGCGTCGGTGCGGTTCTCGGATTCGTTCCGCAGATGCTTGTACTCTTCATACTTCTTGCACTTCTTGAGGAGTGCGGTTATATGGCGAGAGTCGCATTTATCATGGACCGTATCTTCAGAAGATTCGGTCTTTCCGGAAAATCATTTATTCCTATCCTTATAGGTACAGGCTGCGGCGTTCCGGGTGTAATGGCTTCAAGAACCATCGAAAATGAACGTGACCGTAGAATGACGATCATGACAACCTGCTTCATACCTTGTGGTGCAAAGCTTCCTATCATTGCACTTATCTCTGCAGCGCTCTTTGACGGAGCGTGGTGGGTTGCTCCTTCTTGCTATTTCATGGGTATGGCTGTTATAATCATTTCAGGTATCATTCTTAAGAAGACAAAGGTATTTGCAGGCGAGCCGGCACCATTTGTTATGGAGCTTCCGGCCTACCATCTTCCAACAGCTGGTTCTGTATTTAGAAGCATGTGGGAGCGTGGCTGGTCATTTATTAAGAAAGCGGGAACCATTATCCTTCTTTCATCTATCGTTATCTGGTTTGGTTCAGTATTTGGAAATGATGGCAGCGGCTTCGGCTTCAATCCTGATCTTGAGCTTGAGGACAGCGTTCTCGGTGCGATCGGTAAGGGTATCGCATGGATATTTGCACCGCTTGGCTTCAATAATATCAAGGCAGCTATCGCAACCATCATGGGTCTTGTGGCAAAGGAAGAGGTTGTAGGTGTATTCGGAGTCCTGGATTTCGAAGGAATGAGCTCAGCTCTTGCAGGATATTCTTTCCTGGCATTTAACCTCCTCTGCACACCTTGCTTTGCAGCACTTGGTGCAATAAAGAGAGAAATGAACAGCCGTAAATGGTTCTGGGCAACGGTTGCATATCAGCTTATTACAGGTTACGTGGTTGCGCTTATCATTTATCAGATAGGCAGAGTATTTACAGATGGCGTATTCGGGGTTGGTACAATTGTAGCAGTACTTTTCGTGATCGCTATAATATATCTTCTTGTGAGACCATACAAGGAGAGCATGACTCTTAATGTTAAGATAAAGGCAGCAAAATAATATAATGATTAAAACTCTCGAAGAGGGATTTTTAAGCTGAATTAGCAGATTGATATATTATCAGGAGAAAAGGAGCAGTCGTATGAACACAATAATAGGGACAATAATAGCTTTGATGGCAGTTGCAGCGGCCTGCTTCTTCGCTATCAGGAGTATGATCAAAGATAAGAAGGCCGGAAAGTCGCTTTCGTGCGGCGGAGACTGTAAGCATTGCAGTGGAGCATGTCATATGTGCAGAACGGCCGGAAAATGATATAAGATCTAAAACTTTTACAAGATGGGACTATATCAGATGCTGATATGGTCCCTTTTGTAATATCAGCTTATTTACAAATTTAAAGACAATATCCGATATAAAATATCCCCACAATATTATGTGTTACATGTTTTTATAAGACACAAGAATTCTTAAAAATGCGCGGAAATGATTGGATTTGCTTGACATTTTGTGGTAATTGGGGTATAAAAACCCATAAAAAGAAGGCTTTGTTTGGAATATTCAGAATTCAATGGAAGAGATCAAGAAAAACGACGAGGAAGCGATCGAGAAAAGCGATGATGAAGTAATCAAGAAAAGCGATGATGAAGCGACTTCCGTAACAACTGAAGAGAAGAAAGTGAAGAAGCGGAAGAAGAAATCGACTGCAAGGTATGCAGCAGAGTTCTTTATCAAGCTTATCGTGACGGCTCTTGCAATCTGGGCACTGTGTACGTTTATTATCGGAATATACATAGTCCACAGCAATTCCGGATATCCTATGCTTAAGGATGGCGACCTGTGTATCATTTACAGGCTCGGCGAGCTCCATTCGGGTGATGAGATCGCGTATCTTCAGGGTGGAAAGATAAGATTTGGAAGGATCGTGGCAATTCCGGGCAATTCTGTTGATATAAACGAAGACAATCTTACAGTAAATGGTTACGGCGTCTTTGAGGACGCAGTTTATCCGACAACCGGCGAAGGAGCTTTGATATCATTTCCGTACGAGGTTCCGGAGAATTCATATTTCGTTTTAAATGATTACAGGTCGGATGTAAATGACAGCCGTTCCTACGGCGCAATATCAAAAAAGAATATTAAAGGTAAAGTAGTGTTTGTAATGAGAAGAAGGGGGATCTAATTTATTACAGAATTGTGGATTTCTTTTCTATGTATTCACAGCATTGGTTTTCCAAATGGGTTACTGATGCTTTTTTGTTTTTTTAGAGAGCTTTAATCACTTACGCGTTAGCATTTTATATCGGATATGGGAGTCGAAAATGTATGAGTGATTTTAGATAGTAACTTATTAACCTTCATGTCGAAAAAATCTATATTTCGACATGACAAATGCAGTATGAAACACACTGCAATAGCCCTTAGGGGCGGAAAATTCTCGCGGAGGTATTAATATGGAGAAGAGAAGAACCAGAGGCAAAATAGCCTCACTGATCGCCGCAGTGCTCCTCGTAGCACTTATGGCAGTGCCGGTAAGCGCAGCTACTACTTATACACCTGTTGCCGGTACAACAACTAATTTTATTAAGTATCTTATAGTTGATAGTGATGCAAACATTCCTGAAGCTGAGTTTTCATTTACTGTAAGTGCAGGAGCACCAGCTACACCTGCAGCAGGTGAAATTGAAGTATATGCAGGACCTAATCCAGAAAAAGTTGTGGTAGGAACTGCAGGTAAGACTGCATTTACCGCAGGACAGTCTACTACACCGGGTGAAGCTACGGACAATATCACAAATAGCACTGCTAAAAAGTATGCTCATAATACAGTAGCGGTTAATTTTAAACAGGTTAGTTTCAGTAATCCTGGTATTTACAGATATTTGATCACAGAAACTGCTCAGGCTGCAGGAAGTGCTTATACAAATGATAGTGAAGCAGTAAGAACGATCGATGTATATGTTCAGGATAATAATGGTGCGCTCGAAGTGCAGGGTTATGTTATGTATAAAGGAAATGTAACCTATGCACCAAAGATGAATGCAACTCTGCCGACAGGTATTGAAAAAAGTAATAATTATATTAACGAATATACAACCTACGATCTTACAGTTGGTAAAGAGGTAAAAGGTAATCAGGGTTCAAAGGATAAGTACTTTGAGTTTACAGTGACTCTTGCAGGCGCTGAGATCAAAGATGACAATCTGTATACTATCGAAACAGCCAACTTTGATACAAATCCTGTAAAAACAGATTCTACAAAGTATACTACAATGATTCAGCCTGCTGATGAGAACAGCTCTTCGGCTGATGGTGTACAGGTAAAAGGAAGCACTCTTAAAACCGGAATGAAGGTATACCTTAAGCATGATCAGTATATCATAATAGATGGAATTCCTGAAGGAACAACATATACTGTAACTGAGGAGGCTGAGGATTATACTTCAACAGGATCATCTACAACAAAGACAGTTACATATAGTACTATCAGTGCGACAGATTCTACAAACGGTACAATTGATGCTGATAAGGTAACAGGATTTGAGAATGAAAAAGGCGGTGTTATCCCAACAGGTATCCTTCTTTCAGCAACACCATGGATCATCGTTGGTCTTGTAGTTGTAGCAGGTATCGTATTCTTCGCAATCCGTTCTAAGAAGAAGTATGATGAAGAGTAAGTTTAGAGAGAAATAAAGGTCATTTGCTGCGGAGAAAACAATATGAACATGAGAAAATTCTGGATAAAAATGAATATCCTCTATGAAAAGGTCATGCTGTTTTCATTTGTGGCAGTGCTTTTAATAGTAATATACGGTTTATACGACAGCTGGTATGTATTTAATAATGCCAGAGACGACAGTTATCTGAAATATAAGCCGGTCGAGGGTGAAAGTATTCCGGAGAGCATTCCGATCACAGACGATATGGTTGCCTGGATTACCCTTGATGACACAAATATTGATTATCCTGTAATGCAGAGTGAGGATAATTCCAAATATCTGAACATGAATCCTTACGGTGAGTTTTCTCTTTCAGGAAGTATATTTCTTGACAGCAGGAACAGTGGGACATTTACAGATAAATATTCTATACTTTACGGACATCACATGGAGTATGGCGTTATGTTTGGAGCGCTCGATGAATATCTGAGCGAGTCATACCTTAAGTCTCACAGTGAAGGCACACTTCTTGTGGGAAGGAAAAATGTCAGAACCTGCAGGCTGAAGGTTTTTGCCGCAGCCAAGGTAAATGTATTTGATAACAGGGATTTCTTTGAAACTACTGCAGAGGATATTGATCAGATGATACGGGAGCATGCAAAGGTATATGATGAGACGGTTCAGAAAACCGGACATATACTTGCACTGTCGACCTGTACAGAGCCGGTATCCCAAAACCGGTTGATAGTTTTTTGTTATATTTACTGACAATACTATTACGTGATTGATCAGATAACATGATTTTCGGTTGGATAGTAAATATAAAGAGGTTAAAAAATGATATATAAGAGTAATTCACATATATCAAAACTTGATTCCGCGAGAAAAATCACAGCCGGCATGGTTTTTAAAGCCATGCTGGTATGTGGTTTATTTTGCATTTTGGGAGGAGTCTTATGGTTTAATACTTCAGCCCTCAGGGTCAGAGCCGAAGGATTATACAGCCCTCTTAAGGTTGAGATTTCATTTGAATGCATGAAAAATATTAAGCTTTCAAATGGTTCATATACCATCGGAATCTATCCGACGGATGAAAGCTGTCCGCTTCCTGAACAGGAAAAGATAAATATAAATGATGGTGTCGGCAGCTTTTTCATTACATTTACGGAGCCGGGTAATTACACTTATCTGGTTTATCAGGAGAAGGGTGATGATGACGATGTCATTTATGATGAAACAGTTTATGAGGTCCATATAAATGTTATGGACGAGAAATGGGACTCCGAAGAAAGCGGGTCTTCGGAGGATGGACTGATAGAGCTTGTTGCGTATATGTCGGTCAATTATGCCGGAACGGATAAGAAGCCTCAGCTTATCGAGTTTGAAAATGAGCCCAGTGATGGCGGCGGAACCGGTGTAACCGATGATACTACAGAAAACACAACCGAGGAAACAAGTGAAAATACTTCCGGAGATGATACGGAAGGTACGACAGAAGAAAGCGGCACGGACGGCAGTTCGGAAGGTAGTTCGGACGGCGTTAAGACCGGAGACAGTACAGATATCGGATTTCTGATGTCTGTGATGGGAATTTCGGCAGCAGCAGTATTTATTCTGATCTTTCTCAAAATCAGTTCCGATAAAAAGCGGGCTGAGGAAGAGGAATAAGAGAGAGAAACAATAATATGATGAATACGATGTATTTGGGTAAATGATGCCTCAGCAGGTATCGGACATAGACTAAGGAAAGGAGGAAGCGATAGATGAGATATGATTTCAGTAACAGCGGAAATGCAAAAAGAAGAATAGTCTGCCTCATTATGGGTGTTATTTTAGTGCTTGCCTCTATGGTTCCTGCCGGTCTGAGGATATTTGCTGGAGGAAATAATGCTAAGTCTGATATTGAAGTAAATGAAGCTTCAAAGGACGGATTTAAGCATCTCAGTTTTGAGCTTCATCCTGATGAGGAGGATATGGACAAGACCATTACCCTCGATGGAGTGATGCCGAAGAATGCTTCAGCAGAGGTAGTTGAAGTAACTGATGAATATACGGAGGATGAGCAGATCGCAACCTCCGGTGATGCTGAAAGAAGCTCGGATGAGGGACTTAATACTGATAATGTGGCAGCTCCGAAGAGCGAAAAGGCGGAGAAAGAATCATCTGAAAGGGCAGATGAGAGAGAGTATAAAAAAGATAATTTTGAAACAGAAGATGTTGCGAACAACGGAACAGACGACGAGGCAGTAGCAACCGATAGTGATGCAGGCAGTGAAAAGGATTATACTGATGCAACTGACGGTAATGCAGATAGCGAAACAGATGATACAGAGGATGCTTCATCAGATAATGAAGAGAATGATGATGCGAACAATGGTACAGACGACGAGACAGCAGCAACCGACGGTGACGCGGATGCAGATAATGAAAATGATGAAACAGAAAAATACAGCAGAACTATAGCTGCTTACGATATAACGATCAAGGTTGGTAATAAGGAATACCAGCCTAGTGAAGAGCGCCCAATAAAGGTAGAGATCACAGACAGCAGGATCAAAATGGGCAACGGTATTCATCTCTTCCACATTAAGGACAGCGGAGAGACTGAGGAGATAAAGAATTTTACCATTGAAGAAGGCAAGATCAGTTTTGAAGCTGCCGGCTTCAGTGTTTATAAGATAGTGGCTGCCAGCAGCGAGACCGATACCAGAGATATTCTTGACATACTTGAAGAAAAGGGAGAAAGAGGCTACTATGCATCATTCATGGCAAGTGAGAATGGAAAAACTAATGGTCCTTATTATTTTACAGGCGGTACAGTAGCCAAGGTTGTGGATACAGGAAGAACAGGACTTGAGATTACCGATAAAGCTACGGTAAGACCGGGTAATGCGGTAAAATTATATTTTAAGCATGCCGAGGGAGAGGATAATACAAAGTATTATATATATATAAAAGACGGAAATGAAGAAAAATATGTAAAAATGTTCCGTAACAATTCATTCGCTGCAGGAAGATCTGCTCTGGATTTTGTTTCGAAGAACGAGGCAACTCTTTTTACGATTGATGTAAATGGGAATAATGCCAATCAGATCAGATTCCATACGACCATATCCGGTGCTGAACATTATTGGGTTAGAAATACAAAGAACGATACAGTTGCTGTTGTTGGATACAGTTCATCAACGGATTCAACCATGGTATGGGTAACGCTTGAAGGCATCAGGGCGGGAGATGTAAATCTCGACGGCAAGACCTACGGCCTTATGAATTACACCGGCGGAACTCATGGCTATGCACTTATGGCAGGCGAAGAGGTTCATACTCTCGTTGAGCTTATAACACATCAGACCGCTACATCAGAAGGAATCACACTCTATGTAGATGAGGGAAGCGAAGTATCCAGATGGACATTCCGTGCCACAGAGGATGGAAAGTACAAGCTTTCAGCAGAGACTGATGAGGGCGTTAAATATCTTGCCGTAAATGGCGATGCACTTACGCTTGCTGATTCTGCCGATACCGCAGCAGGATTTTATATAAATAATGATTCGGAAAAGATACAGCTGGAATACAATGGTAAATACGTAACATTCTATTATACGGATAACGGAGAGGAGGTTACGACAAGTTTTGCGCTTTCATCTGAGTCATCAGCAAATTCCTGGTTAAATCTTATAGATTTTGCCACATTGACAGATGAAGACTATATTACTTATTCAGCTGACAGAGTAAGTGTTTCGGATGTTAAAAACGGTCAAAGGGTAATAGTATATACCAGAATCTGGAATGAAACTTCAAAACAATATGATATATATGCAGTTAACTACAATGGAACACTCTTCCCATGCTATGCCAGCGGCGGTAAGATCTTGTGGCTGGCCGACGGAACGGGTTCCCTGGAATGGGAATTTACCGAATATATCGATTCGGTAACAAAAGAGCCGAATTATTATTATGAATTATATAATCCTTATTCAGATAAATATATTGTACCGCAGATGGAAACCGGAAAGGTTCTTTCGGACTCTGCGAAAGGTATAAATATGCAGGGCCGTCGTAACGGTGAATTTTTCAGTCCGATAATTGCCTGGGACGATTCTTATTATGCATATGTCGGAATGAAACCGGATGATGAGAATAAAAGACTGGTTCCGTGCTCAGAGGCTTCCTGCTATCCGTTTTATTTTGCTACTCTGGAGGAACTTAATCTCAGTGATAGACTTCATCCTGTTAAAACAGTTGATAATACTGTACATGGTATATCAATGAAAATGATTGACTTTGAAGGAACCGGTGGAAGTGATGGTGGAACAGAACAAAAAGCTTATCTGAAGAATACCGGTTTTACTTCTGAATCTGCACATAAGGGAATCTTATCTACAAACCTGGGCAGCAATGGTTACCCTATAGCAAAGGATACGAATCTCTCCTTAAGCGGTCTTTATCAAAATGCTGTTGATGTAAATCATCTGTTTATCGACAGTATTTATAATGCCAGCGGATATTTCGAGTATGACAGTACTCAAAATTTTGCGACACTGAAAGCAACAAATGATAATAATTTCACGGTTTATCGTGAGATAGCGACAACCGACGGAGAAAATAAAACAACACTGAAACATGGACAGTTTTTCCCATACAATACCATATCTGTGGGAAATTATTCAGAGGACAATCCGCTTAATCTGTACAATACAGATGCCAGAACTGGTGACAATAATATAAATAAGGGTATATTACCAGAGGATGACCCTCGTAAATATGAAAGACTATATTCCGTAGGTCATAAAGATGGATCGAACGGTAAGGATAAGGTAGATTATTATTTCGGAATGGAAATGAGTGCGCAGTTCGTCCAGACTGTCAGCGGACTTGACGCCTGGGGACACGACATCATTTTCGAATTCAAGGGTGATGATGATTTCTGGCTGTATGTTGACGGCGAGCTGGTTATCGATCTCGGAGGAATTCATTCTGCTCTGGGCGGAAAAGTAAATTTCCGTACAGGAGAAGTAGAAGTCAACGGCACAAAGACTACCCTTAGGGATGTTTTTAAGAGTAACATGGAGGCCAGAGGCGAGACAGGTATAGATGCCAAGCTGGAAGAGATATTTGATACAAACAGTGCCGGACAGTATATTTTCAGGGATTATACCAAGCACACCATGAAGCTCTTCTATATGGAGCGTGGTGCAGGCGCATCTAATCTTAAGATAAAATTTAATATTGCATCCGTTACTCCGGGACATGTTGTGGTCTCAAAGAATCTGCAAGGTGAAGGCGTTGAGGATCTGAATACGGACTTCCTGGAATATCCTTTCCAGATTTATTATACCCTTCCGGAAGGAGAGAATGGTGAGCCGGGCGAAGAAATCCTTCTTGGAAATGACGATGAACATATCAGAGTTATCTATCAGAATTCAAACCAGGCGGTTACCTATGTACAAAAATACAGGCCGCCGGGATTTACAGAGGAGCAGGCCTACAATAATATTTATTTTATAAATCCAAAGAGAAACGCTGAGATCTTATTCCCGGATGATGCCATTACGTACAGGATTGTGGAATGTGCGGTAGACAGTACGGTTTATGAAAACGTACTGATAAATGGCGATACTGTTCCGGACGAAAGGGTTGAGATCAGGGGTAATCTTAAGAGCTATTCCTCTGAGGTGGGATCAGCTGAGAATAAACCAAGTATATCCTTTGATAACTGCGTTAAGGATGATGTTATCAAGGAGCTTCATATCCTCAAGGAGCTGCAGGATGAAAACGGTAATCCGATAACGGATGATCCGACAACCTTCAGCTTCAGACTGCATCTTTCTTCTGTGGATGTGGCGGCAGATGATATACCAAGTACGAATATGTACAGCTACTATGTTCTGTCTCCGGCCAAGAAGATATGCAGGTTCGATCCTGCCATCAGGAATTTTGCGGAAACCGATCTGAAATATACAGTTGCTAATATGGATGAGATAAAGGCGGGACATGTACCGGGACTTACCATAGAAGATATAACCTTTAAGACCTCAGGTTTTGGTGCTATTTCCAATATTCCATCCGGTTATGAGATCGTGGTACCGGGACTTCCTGTAGGTTCTATTTTCAAGGTAACTGAAGATATAAAGCCGGGTTACGGACTTTACGGATATGAAATGATAATGGGTGAAAAGGTTGATGCAGAAGGACATGGATATAGCATCGCGTCATATCGTTATTATGAAGGAAATCCTGCAAATGTGGGCAAGGTTATCGGTGAGGAGAACCCGCATGTTAAGGTCATAAATAAAAAGGGTTATGGTCTTAATGTTAATAAGAAATGGAGCGACCTCAGTCTTACCAGCTACCATGAGCCTGTTTATACAGCAGTGTATGTGGACGGGGAGCTGCTGGAGGACTCTGTAAGACAGATCGCATCGCCGTCTACATCGGCTTACTATTTCTGGACGAGCCTTAAACCAAATGCTGACGGAACAGAAAGAACAAGCCTTGATGGTTATGTAGTCAAGGAGGTTGTCGTAAGCGGAAGCCCTACAATATCAGCGGATGGCAAGGTTACGGGCTATGACTCGGTTACTCCGGTTGCCGGCAAGATCAATCTTCTTGCAACCAGAACGGCAGAGGCAACTCCGCCGGGAGAGGATCCGGATAAGAATTATGACTATGTTGTATCCTACGAGCAGGGTGTGGATAATGGTTCGACAAGAACAGATACCATAACCAATACCCGTGAGGGCGGTATTGCTTTAAGACTGTTTAAATGGAACAGCAGTATTCCTTTGAAGAACGGAAGGTTTACGCTGAAGGACAGCAGTGGAAATGTTGTAGGTGAATATAAATCCGATGCGGATGGCATTATCACAATGCTCTATACCTTTGAGTATGATGAGATATATACTTTGGTACAGGATGCGGCTCCTGCAGGATATGTAGGACTCCAGAAGAAGCTTTGTTTCAAGGTTAATACCGATGATACTGTATCGCTTTACTATAAGGATGGTACCACCGAATGGGGATCGCTGGACGAAGAGGATAATAAATGGGCTAACTGGAAGCAGGGCCAGAATGGTATAACTGCTTATGTAGACATTTATAATAAACAGTTCAACTTCAAGCTTATGAAGTTGGATAGTGAGGATACTGATATCAAACTCGGAGCGGCTCATTTTGCCTTATATAAACAGGCAAATACCACTATCAGCGGCTATGTTAAACCGGCAGATCCTATGACCGGCTTTGAAGATATGGTTACTGATAAGGGTGAGCTTGATATCTGCGGAGGCAGCAGCGGCAGAGTTATCGATCCGGGGCCAAAAGGTTCGGTATATTTCCTGACAGAGACAAAGGCTCCTGCAACTTATACGGCATTAACTGATGACATAATCTTTAAGATATCACCGCTCGGAGTTCCGTCTCTTGTCAGCGATTCATATAATGGTCAGCTGCTGGAGACAGAAGACAGCTATATTTATACACTCAGCGTTCCGAATACCAAGAAGCAGGACGGCAAGGTTTACCTTACGATCACGAAGACCGTTTCAGGTAATCGGGGCAATAAGAATCAGGATTTTATCTTCCATTTTAAAGTAGATGGTGATGGTGGAACCACTGAGTATGAGTGGATAAAAAATGGAGAAGAGATGACTACACCGCTTACCAGCGGCGGAACCCACGGAATCTTCCGCATGGAACATGGTGACGTGGTTATGATCGCGCTTCCTCTTAATGCAGTGGTTACCATTACGGAGGACAATGAGGATTATACAACCACCATGAAGCTGGGGGATGACCCTGCAGATAAAGTGACCTCAAAGGAAATTACAATAACAGGAGACACTACTCTTTCAGTTACAAATACCAGAGAAGGTATCATTCCGACAGGTATTGAGTCGCACATACTGGTGCTTACAGGCATCTTTGTGCTTCTTCTTGCAGCGGTTCTCCTGCTGCTTAGGGGAAGATTCCGAAGATATACGGATGAATAATTAGTGTTACATTATACTTAAGAAGGCCGGCCGGTCAGTTCAGGCCGGCTTTCTCGACTTTATCCCCATAAAAACTTGAATTTATGGTGTTCTGGGGACTTTTCAGTAAACTACATTTGTGATATACTCGCTGTAGTAATTTTCTGAAAGAAGATAACAAAGATCTAAAACGATAATTTTTTTTTTAAGAAAGCGAGAATGAAACGATGACAGGTATCGAAAACAAATCAATCAACGCGATAAGGATTCTTTCTGCTGATGCTATCCAGAAGGCTAATTCAGGACATCCGGGACTTCCTCTTGGTGCAGCTCCAATGGCTTACACAGTATGGGCAAAGCATTTAAGACATAATCCGGCAAACCCTAAGTGGGAGAATCGTGACAGATTCATCCTTTCAGGCGGACATGGTTCTATGCTTCTTTACTCACTGCTCCATCTCTTCGGATATGGTCTTACAACTGAGGACTTAAGCAATTTCCGTCAGTTCGGAAGCCTTACTCCGGGACATCCTGAGTATGGCCACACTGTTGGCGTTGAGGCTACAACAGGTCCTCTCGGTGCAGGTATGGCTATGGCAACAGGTATGGCTATCGCTGAGAAGCACCTCGCAAGCGTTTTCAATAAGGAGGGCTTCCCTGTTGTTGATCATTATACATATGTTCTCGGCGGAGACGGATGTATGATGGAAGGCATTTCTTATGAGGCATTTTCTCTTGCAGGAACACTTGGACTCAGCAAGCTCATCGTTCTTTATGATTCAAATAATATATCTATCGAGGGTTCTACAAATATCGCATTTCGCGAGAATGTTAAGAAGCGTTTTGAGGCATTTGGTTTCCAGACACTTCTTGTTGAAGACGGAAATGATATCGACGCTATCTCAAAGGCTATAGATGAGGCAAAGGCAGACACAGAGAGACCTTCATTTATCGAGATCAAGACTAAGATCGGTGCAGGATGTCCTGCAAAGGAAGGCAAGGCATCTGCTCACGGCGAGCCTCTCGGCGTAGACAATGTAGCTGCTCTTCGTGAGAATCTTGGCTGGGAGATCCAGGAGCCATTTGTTGTTCCGCAGGATGTTTATGATAATTATGCAGCCATCGCAAAGGCTAACCAGTCATATGAGGATGAGTGGAATGCTCTCATGGAGAAGTATTTTGCAGCATATCCTGAAATGAAGGAGCTTTGGGATAAGTACTATAACGGAAATGAAGCTGAGAAGCTTTTTGATAACGAGAAATTCTGGAACGTAGCTGATAAGCCTGAGGCAACAAGAAATGTTTCAGGAAAGCTTATAAATATCATCAAGGACGTTGTTCCAAATATGTTTGGCGGCGCTGCTGACCTTTCGCCTTCAACTAAGACATATATGGCTGATAAGGGTGATTTCTCTAAGGAAACTCCTGAAGGCAGCAATATGCATTTCGGCGTAAGAGAGCTTGCGATGACAGCTATCGGAAATGGTATCTACCTCCACGGCGGTCTGAAGCCATTTGTTTCAACATTCTTCGTATTCAGTGATTACGTTAAGCCAATGGCAAGACTTTCAGCACTTATGCATGTTCCGCTTACTTTCGTTCTTACACACGACAGTATCGGTGTAGGCGAGGACGGACCTACACATCAGCCTATCGAGCAGCTTGCTATGCTCCGTGCAATGCCTAACTTCTATGTATGGAGACCTGCTGACGCGGCTGAGACTGCTGCAGCATGGTATTTTGCACTTACCAAGAAGGATGCACCTTCAGCTCTTGTACTTACAAGACAGAACCTTCCACAGCTTGACGGTTCAGGAAAGGATGCCCTTAAGGGTGGATATATCCTTGCGGATTCTTCAAAGGAAACACCGGATGCTATCATCATTGCAACAGGTTCAGAGGTTCAGCTTGCAGTTGAAGCTAAGAGCCGCCTTGCTGAGCAGGGAGTTGATGTAAGAGTAGTCAGCATGCCATGTATGGATCTCTTCGAGGATCAGTCTGAGGAATACAAGGAGGCTGTTCTTCCTAAGAGTGTAACTAAAAGAGTTGCTGTTGAAGCTCTTGCAGAGTTTGGATGGGGCAAGTACACAGGACTTTCAGGAAAGTTCATAGGAATGAGAAGCTTTGGTGCTTCTGCTCCTGCAGGCAAGCTCTTCCCTTACTTCGGAATTACAGCTGACGCAATCGTTGAGGCGTTACAGTAAGTAGTAAGCTAATTTATAATACGTACGGCGGTCTGACAGACATTATCTGTCAGACCGCTTTGTTATAAATAGCATAAAAAACGAGACGACCGAAGTCGTCTCGTAAAAAAGTTTAACTTTGTGGGGCCACGTTGCAGCTTGAAGCTGGACGTGGTTTTTTAATGCTATTATATGGTTGCCAGAAGTTGCATAGCATTTTTTCTTCTGATAACTTTGAAATGTTCGTTGTAGTATGAGATTGATGCATAGGTGGTTCTGCATTTCAGGGAATATCTGAGCAGTATCTTCTCTACTTCTTCGAAGCTTGTTGCGGTATTTGCATTGCTTGTTGCGTAGAGATAGAAGCGGCCTGTGCTCTCATCCTTGTAAAGGGTGTTGTCGCTGAAATACAGCGAGCTTATTTCGTACGCAGCCTTGATAACGCTTGTGATGTCGGTAAACATATAAACGTCGAAAGGATTGTCGCCTGGTACTTTATTGCGGTTGCCCGGTGATGGAGTGATCCTTACATCAGATGCAACGTGCGGTTCCTGATCGCCGGTGAGACCGTTTCCGTTCTTGATGACATTTCCGGTAAGGTTCTCGATGGCATTTGTGATGCCTGCGAAGAGATTTGAGAGACCATCCTTCATATGCTTGCGGAGCACCTCATTATCTATGCTGCCGGCAGCCTTGTCTGCATCGGATGTGTCTGAGTTATCCTTCTCAGCGGATGCATCATCTGTATTGTTCAGAGATGCATTATCCTTTGTCTCATCTGTCTCGTCGGATTTATCAGCCGGAGTCTGCGGCTTACCCTTCTTGTTGGCAGGCTTGATCTCAGCCTGGATATCAAGGGTTATCGAATCATCATCGATAGCTTCATTTACGCTTTCGATAAAATCATTTACCAGACCGTTCAGGTCAAGGTCATCGCCTTCTTCTTCGAGATCCTCGAGATTGTCTTCATTCTCATTTATATGAGTGAAACGTGAAAACCTTGCATCGAGCTCATCAGGATTCTCAACCTTGGTAATGACGAGGATGAGTGTATCTTTATTTGTAGGGATCGCTTCAATCATAAGCGGACAGTTGTCGACCTCGAAATCAACTTCCTCGGCGGCCTGCCTGATCATGTCGTGGAAAAGCTCTTTGGCTTTTTCACTGCCATAGGCAAGCTCGGAAAGCTTGATATTCTTCTCGGCCAGCTCCTGTCTGTCAAGAATGCAGCGTATTTGATTATCATTTATTCTTTCAATCTTCATGTTTGTCACCTCCTCCGATCGGCCAGCGGTGGATCAATTCACCCGAGCTGAATAGGGGTTGTAAAAAGGTTATGATTAGTTTAACACAAAAATTGTATGTGTAAAGAAGAAATTGATATGAAAATATGAAAAAAGTCTGAAATATAGACGCATTGACTTGAAAAAACGGTCAGCATGATATAGGCTTGAGAAGAACATTTTAGTAAGAAATCTTAATACACCTTTCTTTATCGGGAAGCACTGCGAAGCATAAATGGTATAGAGATGGCCGGACGGTGGCCGCTATACCGGGCCTTATGGAAGAATATGAATATATCACGAAAAGGTCTTTTTCTGACATGATGGGCAAATGCGAAGAGTAAGAGGAGGTGCTGTGCAGAGGATAAAGTAAAGGGAAAACCGTAAAAAAGATATTGATCTGAATATCAAAAAATGAAAAAAATAAGAGCAGAGGAGAGCTGTTTATCCGTGAAAATGGATTTACAGCTCTTTTTTATGATGAATGTCTGATGCCTGGGGCGGATGCTGTAATAGATGATATGACGCTTGGAACGTATGATGTAATAGATGGTCTGATGCTTGGAACCTATGCTGCAAAAAAGAAAACAGCCGGAACTATAAAAGTCCGGCTGTTGGTGTTTTTACTATAAAAGTTATTATGCTTCGCTGATAACTCCCATTGGGCATGTACCTGCGCAAGCACCGCAGCTGATACATACATCAGGATTGATTACGTAAGCTCCACCATCTTCAGAAATTGCACCTACTGGACATGTACCTGCACATGATCCACATCCGATACAACCATCACCAATAACATATGCCATGATATTATCCTCCCTTAGAAAAGAATTTTTTACATTTATGTTTTCGCATTTATCCTACTACATTATAAGAAAGTTAGGCAAGACTAATTTTTATCATTTTTACATATCTATACCGGGAAGTTATAGAATGTTCCTATATTTTTGCGATAGTTAAAATACCGCTAGCCATATTACAATAGGAACGTTGTGGTAATTTTAGTATATGCGCTGTAAAAATAATACAAAATATGGAAGGCGGGATAAATTCGTATACTGTATACAATCTGTGTACTGAAAAAAGTACAAAAAGTCGGCTTTTTGTGATTGACGTGTATACAAGAAGCTCTTATAATAGAGTTAAACAAGCGGCAACTCTCGCATTTCCGTCATTTTCCTAAAAATGGCGTGAATCGATGATAAGACAGCAAAAATGTTAAAAAAGTATGACAATTATGTGAGAGAGGCAGCGGTATTTAAATATTATTATATTTCTAAGGAGGATTTTGAAACATGGAAGCAACAGGATGGAATGGCTTCGTAGGCGGCAAGTGGCAGAAGGAAGTAAACGTTCGTGACTTCATTCAGAAGAACTATACTCCATATGAAGGAGATGACTCTTTCTTAGCAGCACCTACACAGAACACAAAGGATTTATGGCAGCAGGTACTTGATCTCTCTAAGCTTGAGAGAGAAAAGGGTGGAGTTGTTGATATGGATACTAAGGTTGTATCAACACTTACATCTCATAAGGCAGGCTATCTTGATAAGAGCAAAGAGACGATCGTTGGACTTCAGACAGACAAGCCATTCAAGAGAGGAATGAACGTTTACGGTGGTATCCGTATGGCTGAGAAGGCATGTGCAGATAACGGCTATACAGTAGATCCTGAGATCGTTGAGTTCTTCACAATTCACAGAAAGACACACAATGCAGGTGTATTTGATGTATATGATCCGGAAATCAGAAGATGCCGTTCAAATCACATCATCACAGGTCTTCCTGATGCATACGGACGTGGACGTATCATCGGCGACTACAGAAGAGTTGCTCTTTACGGTATCGATTTCCTTGTAGCTGACAAGGAGGATCAGAAGCTTTCATTTGGTACAGAGTACACAGATGATGTTATCAGAGGTAAGGAAGAGATCTCTGAGCAGATCAAGGCTCTTAAGGAGCTTAAGACAATGGCTTCTTTCTATGGTTTCGATATTTCTAAGCCTGCTACAAATGTACAGGAAGCTATTCAGTGGACATATTTTGGTTACCTTGGAGCAGTTAAGGAGCAGAACGGTGCTGCAATGTCACTTGGCCGTACAGCTACATTCCTTGACTGCTATGCAGAGAGAGACCTTGCAAATGGTACATTTACAGAGGATCAGATTCAGGAGTTCGTAGACCACTTCATCATGAAGCTTCGTCTCGTTAAGTTCGCAAGAACACCTGAGTACAATCAGATCTTCGCTGGTGACCCGGTTTGGGTAACAGAGTCACTTGGTGGTATGGGCGTTGACGGACGTACACTTGTTTCAAAGATGTCATTCCGTTATCTCCACACACTTGACAACCTTGGTACAGCACCTGAACCAAACCTTACAGTTCTCTGGTCAACAAGACTTCCTATCAACTGGAAGCAGTACTGTGCTAAGATGTCTATCAAGTCATCTTCTATCCAGTATGAGAACGATGATATGATGAGAGTTGTTCATGGTGATGACTATGGTATCGCATGCTGCGTATCTTCAATGAGAATAGGTAAGGAAATGCAGTTCTTCGGAGCACGTGCTAACCTTGCTAAGTGTCTCCTTTACGCTATCAACGGTGGTGTTGATGAGTGTACAGGTGTTCAGGTTGGTCCTGAGTACAGACCTATCACATCTGATGATGCTCTTGACTTCGATGAGGTTATGCACAAATATGATCAGATGATGGATTGGCTTGCTAAGGTTTATGTAAATGCCCTTAACATCATCCACTACATGCATGATAAGTATGCTTATGAGAGAATCCAGATGGCTCTTCATGACAGAGACGTAAGAAGATACTTCGCAACAGGTATCGCAGGACTCTCATGCGTAGCTGACTCACTTTCAGCTATCAAGTATGCTAAGGTTTACCCAATCAGAAATGAGCAGGGTATCGTAGTAAGCTACAGAACAGAGGGTGATTTCCCTAAGTATGGTAACAATGATGACAGAGTTGACGAGATCGCAGCTAACCTTGTTTCAACATTCATGAAGAAGATCCGTTCACATCATGTTTACAGAAATTCATTCCCTACAATGTCAGTTCTTACTATTACTTCAAACGTTACATATGGTAAGAATACAGGTGATACACCTTGCGGAAGAAAGCATGGTCAGCCACTTGCTCCTGGTGCAAACCCAATGCACAGAAGAGATACACACGGTGCTTACGCTTCACTTTCTTCAGTAGCTAAGCTTCCATTCGAGTTTGCTCAGGATGGTATCTCAAATACATTCTCAATCATTCCTAACGCTCTTGGTAAGGAAGATCAGGTATTTGCAGGTGACCTTGATGTAGATCTTGGACTTGACAAGCAGTAATATTTGCTTTGATTAAATGACGGATGACCGGCGGGTGCGAATAATTCATATACCGCCGGGATCCGGTGGATATATTTACCATATGTAACTCACTGTTGATAAGATACCGGAGTAACGTCAGTCCCGCAGAATTATGAGATGTATTTTTTGCTTCTCGTGATGTCGTTTATTTTCGGTTGCAGAGCGGATACTATTTCGGATATATTTAAGAAAGATGGGAGACAGATATGGCAGATAAGTTAAATGATGTAAATGATATCGTTTCAATGCTTGATAATATGGTTGCAAACGGAACAGGTCATATAAATGTGACAGTCGATCCTGATGCTGAGGCCGGTAAAACGGTTGAGACTATGGGCTGTATAGACTGTGCAAAGGGTGACCTTGCCTGTTCGGTTCCAACTCTGATGGAAGGTATGGATGATGCATTTGCAGAGGATAATAAGTAATATGGCGTGCCGCTTCAGGGCAGTATGTCAATAATAGATTGGAGGTAATGTAACAATGGCTAGTACAGCACAGATCGATAACTTAGTAGATATGTTAGATGGTTATGTAACAAAGGGTGGTCATCACCTTAATGTTAATGTATATAACAGAGAGACACTTCTTGATGCTCAGAAGCATCCGGAGAACTACCCACAGCTTACAATCCGTGTTTCTGGATATGCAGTTAACTTCATCAAGCTCACAAAGGAGCAGCAGGATGACGTTATCTCACGTACATTCCATGAGTCACTTTAATATTCAACCTGGTTGTTTATCATAAGTGTTATATCGGGTGCAGGATTTTATAATCCTGCACCCTTTTTCGTTGCGGCAGAAAAATCTCTGTGATATACTGAAAAGATAATGAGGGAAGTAGTTTTTTTCGGAGGTTTTTATGGCAGATTGGATAGTTGTTGTTGATGATGATGAAATGAGTCTCAGGATGGCAGGGCATATTCTGAGTAAGCATAATAAGAGAGTTACCGCTCTTAAATCAGGCAAGGCACTTCTTGGATATATTAAGGAGAACAAACCTGATCTTATTTTGCTGGATATAAATATGCCTGAAATGGATGGCTTTGAAACATTTGACAGATTAAAGGAGCTCATGAACGCTCAGGAGATCGATGAGATCCCTATCATTTTCCTGACGGCTGAAGGCGACAGCAGTGTTGAAAACCGCGGCTTCAAGGCTGGAGTATCTGATTATATCCGTAAGCCGTTCAATCCGGAAATCCTCATAAGAAGAATCGACAATATTCTGAACAATCAGGAGAAGATGCATCAGTATCAGGAAGAGGCGACGAAGGATAAGCTGACAGGCCTTCTCAACAAGGGCGCTATCGCAGAGAAGATGGAGATACTCTGCCATAAGAATTCAGGTTATTTCATGATAATGGACCTGGATGCATTTAAGCTTGTAAATGATATCTACGGTCACGATATGGGCGACAAGGTACTTGAGCTTTTTTCAGAACTTATCACTAACGGACTCGGTGAAACGAGTGTTATCGGACGTATCGGCGGTGATGAGTTTGTTGCATTTGCCCCGGATTTTAAATCTGAAAGCCAGATCAAGAAGTATGTTGTAGAGCTTAACAGCGGACTTGTGGAAGGCTCGAAGAAGCTGATGGGCCAGGATATGGAGATTCCTATCGGTGCTTCGGTCGGTGTAACCTACGTACCGGGAATAGATATCGGCTATGAAGATGTTTTTAAGCAGGCTGACAAGGCTCTTTATACAGTAAAGCAGAACGGAAAGCATGGATATTCTATCTATGATTATTCCGGAACGGATTCGGAGGCTGACAAGGGCGAGAATAAGATCATGAATCTTAAGACGCTCAGCATGATCCTTGCCGAGAGAAATGTAGAAAATTCAGCGCTTCAGCTGGATAAGGATGCATTTACCTATGTATACAGATTTGTAATGAGATATATTCTGAGGTATCACAGAACTGCATGCAAGATGCTCTTCACACTGATGCCTACAGATGAGGTCAGTGCCGAGGAGGGAGCTGAGCTTTGCGATAAGTTCTGTGTACATACCAAAAATATGATCAGAAAGAGCGATCTCGTCATGAAGATCGGCAAGAATCAGATGTTCCTCTTCCTTACAGATATCAAAGAAGAGGCTATACCGCAGGTTGTACGTCACGTAATGCGTAACTGGTTCGAAGCCAACGGAGAGGTACTGACCGTAACCTATGAAGCGGAATTCATAGATTCTGAAGATAAAAATGATGATAAGAAGGAATACCCTTGGGTTGTTGTGGTTGATGATGATATCAGTAATCTTAAGACCGCAGGCCACGTACTCAGCAAGAACGGAATGAGGGTTACAGCGCTCCGTTCCGGAAAGGCACTGCTGGAATTCCTCAAGGATAACAGACCGAGCCTTATTCTTCTCGATATAGAAATGCCGGAAATGGATGGCTTTGAAACCATCAAGATCCTGAAAGCCATGGACAGTGTTGTATCGGATATACCGGTCATTTTCCTTACAGGAACAGACGATCTGGAATCGGAAACTTTAGGTCTTCAGCTTGGAGCCATGGATTTCATAAGAAAACCATTTGCACCTGAGATACTCTGCATGAGGGCAAAGCACACGATAGATCTTATAAAGCTTCAGAGCAGTCTTGCTACTGAGGTTGCCAGAAAGACAAGGGAAAATGAGTCTCTTCTGACAAGTGTCATTAAGTCCCTTGCAGATGCAATCGATGCAAAGGATACATATACAAATGGTCACTCAAGTAGAGTTGCCGAGTACTCAAGGGAGATCGCAAAGCGCTTCGGATACAGCCAGGAGGAGCAGGATATGGTCTATATGGCCGGACTTCTCCACGATGTTGGTAAGATCGGCGTTCCGGATGCGGTCATCAATAAGCCGAGCAGGCTTTCGGACGAAGAATTTGAGCTTATCAAGAAGCATCCGGTCATCGGATCGCAGATTCTTGAAAATATAAATGAAATGCCTCAGCTGGCAACAGGAGCGCATTGGCATCATGAAAAATACGGCGGGGGAGGTTATCCGGACGGTATCTCAGGTGACGAAATACCGGAGATTTCAAGGATAATCGCTGTAGCGGATGCATATGACGCGATGACCAGCAACAGAAGCTATCGAAATGTCATGCCACAGGAGAAGGTGCGATCAGAGATAGAAAGATGTATGGGCACACAGTTTGATCCGCGATTTGCGGACATTATGATCGGAATGATTGATGAGGATAAAGAATATCTGATGAGAGAGATTCCGGCAGACAGGGGTTAAAGGTTACTAAAACTGATGAAAAGAATTAAGAAGTCCGATATTATCATTATATTAATGCTGGTTGTGCTGTTCACTATCATCATTTTCATGAATGCAAGGCTGGTATACAGATCTTTTGCAGATCAGACAGAAAAGGTAGGAGAGACTCAGCTTATCAGTATCAAGTCGGATCTTGAGAGCTATATATCTTCTTCCAAGAATATACTTATCAAAACGGCCAGCGGCGCGGAGCAGATCATTAAATCAGGGGAATCAAGGGCAAAACTGGAGGATTATATCGTCCAGCAGAAGAAGGCCCAGATCGCAGCTTCGGGCGGAACTACATTTAATGTGTATATTGCCGGAAAGGGATGGGAGATCATTCCTGATTTTGATATGCCAAGCGATTACCATGCGACTGAAAGATCGTGGTATATCGGCGCTGTCGAGAGTAAAGGTGATATCTTTATCACGGACCCTTATATAGACAGTATGACCGGAGAAATGTGTTATACTCTGTCGGTTCTTTTATCAGACAATGATACAGTAGTTGCAATGGACTTCACTCTGTCTGAGATCCAGCGTGTCGTTGCCAAGATGTCTCTTCAGGAGAGCGGCAAGAGCAATGCGCTGATAATTACCAAAGAGGGAATGATAGTCGGCGATACGGATATGGCTTACGTCGGCAAGGATTTATATAAATCGCTGCCGGAATACGGACAGCTTTTTGATAACCTTCGTGATAATCCGGAGAAGGTTTCATTTGTTAAGAATATTGGTGGTCATTTATGTACGGTCTTCCATTCTGAGACGCAGAATGGCTGGTACATGATCATCAGTGTTATAAATGATGAGCTTTACGGCAGGACCGAAAGGCAGATGATACTGAACATAGTCATCAACCTGCTGATGCTTGTCATCATCGTAGTTCTTTACATCAGAAATGCCATCAACAGAAGCAAAACAGAAGAGGCACTTCAGAGCAGGGAGACCTTCGTTGAGAAGCTGTCTGAGAAGCTGAAGGAGCCGCTCCGCGATGTTATAAGGCTGAGTGATTCCGGGCATGCCGGGGATTCCGAGGTGATCCGCGGTGAGTTTGCGCGCATCAGAACGGCCGGAATCCAGATGGATGAAATGATGAACGACCTTTCGTCATATTCAAGCATTGTTTCGAATATGAACAAGGAGAAAAAGGTCAAGAAGATGCATATGAAGGATATCTCCAAGAGCATCAGGAGAGCCAGAAATGTTATTGTCATACTTCTTGGACTTATCACGATAATCAGTACATATTCATATTATACAAGAAATGCAGAGATTGCGGATGCCAGCCTGAAGAGCGAGCTCAGCTATTATAATCATGAATTTAATGAATGGGAGCTTGAGCAGAAGACGATCCTTGATGTTTGCGTAAATATGATCGCAGCCCAGCCGGAGATCCTTGACGATTATGATGGTGCGGTTAAATGGCTGGACAGCATTGCGTCAAAGTATTCAAATATTTCGGTATGCTATATTGCAAATCCGTTTAATACGAAGCACACAGTTATCATGAATAACGGCTGGCAGCCGGATGAAAACTGGAAGGTTGAGGACAGAGACTGGTACAAGGAAACGGCTGCGAAGGGCTACAGCATATCGAGACCTTATATTGACGAGCAGACCGGAAATTACTGTATCACGATATCTGAGAAGGTATTTGATAAAAATGAAAACTTCCTCGGAATCTTCGGTATAGACCTTTACATGGACAAGATCATAGATATCTTCGGAAATGGATATTACAGTGATGAATATGTATTCCTTGTTGATTCAAATGGAGATATCATCAACCATCCGAATCCGGATTACCAGATGAGCTCTGAGAAAACGGTCAATATAAAGGATACACCGTATAAGGATGCATTTAATTCAAAGGAAATAAGGTCGACAAGATTCAAGGATTACAATGGTAAATACAGTGAATGTATAAGCGTTGTCGATGAGAGCACCGGTTTTTCTATCGTTGTTGTGTTCGACTGGCTGTCACTCAACGGACTGATGATCATATATGTGGTGGTATTTGTCCTGCTCATCTTCATTTTCATCATTGTGATAATTACCCTTGTAAATAAGGTTATCAAGTCGCAGGCGAATATGAACAGACAACTTTCGGAGGCTGTGGAGAAGGCAACCGTTGCCGGCAAGGCGAAGTCAGACTTCCTCGCACAGATGAGTCACGAGATCAGAACGCCTATAAATGCAGTTATCGGTATGGATGAAATGATACTCAGGGAGTCCCATGATGAGGAAGTCCGTGAGTATGCTGCAAATATAAGAAATGCGAGCAAGACTCTGCTCTCTCTCATAAATGGAGTTCTGGATTTCTCTAAGATCGAGAGCGGCAAGATGGAGATCATTTCCGGCAAGTATGAAACGGTTGGAATGATCAACAACCTCGTAAATATGATCTCGGACAAGGCTGAGAAGAAGGGGCTCAGCTTTAATGTGGATATTGATCCAGCGTTGCCGAGAACCCTTTATGGCGATGACGGACGTATCAGACAGATCATTACAAATATACTTACAAATGCAGTAAAATACACGAATACAGGTTCAGTCACTATGATCGTAAAGGCTGAGGATGTGACTCCGAACGACTGTACACTCTATGTTGAGGTCAAGGATACCGGTATCGGTATCAAGGAAGAGGATCTCGACAAGCTCTTTATCTCTTTCCAGAGACTTGATGAGAGAAAGAATAAGAATATCGAAGGAACCGGCCTTGGTATGTCGATAGTTGAAGGTCTGCTGTCCATGATGAACAGCCGCCTCTATGTGGAAAGCGAATACGGAAAGGGCTCGAAGTTCTATTTCAGACTTGCTCAGAAGATAGTTGACGGTGCTCCGATAGGTGAGTACAGCAAGACTATGAGCAAGGAAGCTGCCGAGATCGTTGATACTGGCGTCATGAGATGCAAGGGCGCAGACATTCTTGTGGTTGATGATAATGAAATGAACCTTAAGGTTGCCAAAGGCCTCATGAAGAGACTGGACATCGTTCCGGATCTCGTCGAAAGCGGCATGAAATGTATTGATATGATCCGGAAGAAGCATTATGATATGGTACTGATGGATCACATGATGCCTGTTATGGATGGAATCGAGACTCTTCGCAAGATCAGAGAAGAGCAGCTGCTCGGAGACGATACGGTGGTTATCGCCCTTACCGCAAATGCGATAGTCGGCGCCAGAGAGACTTATCTTGCCGAGGGCTTCAAGGATTATCTGTCTAAGCCGATAGATCCGGAGAAGCTCGATAAAATGTTGGCAAAATATCTCCCGAAGGAGAAGGTATTCTATGGAAGCGCCGAAAAGGATGAGAGTGAGAGTAATAAAGTGGAGAATATTAATTTTTCAAGTAAAGACAATAATAACGTGACAAGAATGTCATTTATTGATAAGCTAAGGAACGAGGGCTTTAACACGGATACAGCGCTGAATTACGCTGTAGATGATGAAGAATTCTACAGAGAGCTTCTTACTACATTTGTTAAAACCTATGACGAGAAGCTTAAAGCGCTGAACGGTTACTACAATGACAAGAACTGGAAGGAATACCAGATACTTGTTCACGCACTGAAGAGTTCATCCAAGACGGTCGGTGCGGACAGACTGTCTCTCATGGCATTTGCACAGGAGCAGGCATCGAAGTATAATGATGAAGCTGTAATCTATGCAGGCTTCAATGAAATGATGTCTGAATATGAGAAGATGATAGGAATCATCAAGGACGCGCTGGGCATGAAGGACGAGGCTGAGGACGAGGATGATGACATGATGATTATGGAATTCAGTCCTGACGATTTTAAATAATACGGACAGCCTGGACAGCGGTTTAAGCCCGGCAGATTCATAGGGAGACCTTGGATCAGCAAAAAATAATATAGATAAGAAGAATAAACTATGGGTCTGATAATTTTTGTTATCATATTTTACAATTTAATAGCTAAGACAAATCCGAAGCTTCAGGAGAAAACGAAGAATAGATTACCATTTTTCATTACTCTTTTCATCGTGCTTCAGATACTTTCATTTCTCGGAGGACATCTTGCGTCTATCCTTGGAACTATCCTTGGACTTGGTATCGTAATGTCTCCATTTATCTTTATTGGCTGGGTCATCAAGAAGATAACCGGAAGCAATAATAAGAAAAAAAGCGAAGAGTATCAGGAACTCAAGAAAGAGAATATGGGAGATATCAAGCTTACTGAGTCGGTTCCAAAGAGGAAGAAGATTGTTCAGAAGTTCAATGATAAATATTCACTCAATCTTACGGAGGCTCAGATCGACAGGATTGTTGAGGCGTCATATTCATCTTATCACTGGCAGCGTGAGATCTATGATATGGATAAGGATTATAAATTTGCCAGCCAGTGGATGGAGCAGGCAAACAGCTGGCTGAGAGCCTATATCTATGCCTTTCCGATCATGGATATCTCTACGGATTTCAGAAGACAGGAGCAGATCGTTGAGGATACATTTTATGCTATCTTCAATGATATTGATCCGAAGAGCTGCTTCAGCGTAGAGGACTGCATCGAGAAGATCAACCAGAAATATATGACACGCTTTGATGAGAAGACATTTATGGATGCGTACAGATTCCTTCAGAAGCATCATCATAACTTCAAGCTTCCGGGCGCTGACAGAAGCATGATCAAGAATCAGAGCGAGATCGATGCGCTTGCTGAAAAGTATCAGTCCTTCCGCAGCAAGAAAATGAAGAAGGCGGTCGATGAGGAATACAGCAAGGTGGATGACGATATCCCTGTTGTAGTTCCGGAGATAGTTAATCCGGAGCTGGCGGAGGCCGAGGATGCTGCGAGTGCCGCTATGCCTGAGGATATCGAAAGCATGATCAAGGGCGGAAATTACAGCGACGAAGAGATACTTGAATATCTTAAGAAAATGTACGGCGCAGACGACTCTTCCTGCGAGGGAGAGATGATGTAGCTGGCATTTGCTATATTTGTAATTAATTAAGGGAGAAACAAGATGGTAGGAAATATTCATTCAATAATAACAGGAAGTACGGTTGACGGACCGGGTACCAGATATGTTGTTTTCTTAAAGGGATGTCCGCTGAGATGCAAATACTGTCATAACCCGGACACCTGGGACGGCAGAGGCGGCAAGGAAATGACGGTTGCCGAGATAATGGCGGATATGAGAAGCTATCTTCCATTTATGAAGAGAGGCGGACTTACGGTTTCCGGAGGCGAACCGCTTGTACAGATCGATTTTGTTACAGAGCTTTTCACCGAGGCAAGAAAACTGGGCGTTCATACAGCACTTGATACCACAGGCTACCTTTTCAAGAAGGATGATCCGGCAATCTATGAGAAGTACGAGAAGCTTGCAGCGGTTACGGACCTTGTGCTCCTTGACCTTAAGCATATCGACCCTGAGAAGCATATCGAGCTTACGGGCGTTAAGCAGGATACTATAATTGATTTCTATAAATATCTGGATGAGAAGAATATTCCGATCTGGGTAAGACACGTTATCGTTCCGGGTTATACATTTGATCCGGTTTATCTGGAGAAATCCGGCAGATTCCTTGCTCATTTCAAGAATGTCAAGGCGGTGGATATACTTCCGTACCACGATATGGCTAAGCCAAAATATGCGGAAATGGGCATCGACTATGTACTTAAGGACGTTAAGCCTCTTACAGGCGAGGACGGACACAAAGCAAGAGACATGGTAGTTAATGCGATGCGTGAAGAGAGGCTTCGTATGAAGGAAGCCGGAATCCATGTAGGATTTCCATTTGATACACCTGTACTTCCGGAATAAGCTGAGGCATTGGACTGGAGGCGGTAAGCCGGAAATATTGCTCAGAAGATGAGTGACAAAATACTTAGAAAGCAGGATTTATAATGAATATTACTGTATTTGCAGGATCTGCTCCGGGAAGCAGACCGGAATATATTGAGGCAGCAAAGACTCTTGGCAAATGGATAGGAGAAAATGGTCACACACTGATCTATGGTGATGGCAAGGTAGGCATGATGGGCGCAGTTGCAAATGCAGCCCTTCAGGCAGGCGGAAAGGTCATCGGAATTATCCCTGAATTCATGATAGAGCGCGGCTGGGAGAATCGCAATGTTTCGGAAATGATCGTTACAAAGGATATGTCGGAGAGAAAGCTGAAAATGGCTGAAATGAGCGACGCCTTTATAGCGCTTCCGGGCGGCTATGGCACTCTGGAGGAGATCGCAGATGTTATCTCCTGGGTACGTATCGGTCTTTATGATGCACCGTGCATTCTCTACAATACGCTTGGAATCTATGATAAGCTTAGAGAACTTTATGCAGAAATGGATGAGGCCGAATTCCTCGGAGAGGAAAAGGCGGATTTCATACTTTATTCCGACGATATGAAGGAGATAGAGGAGTTTATTAAAAAGAAGGTTACAGATAAACAGTAAAAAACAGGAAACGTGTGAATATCATACGTTTCCTGTTTTTCTATTATTCACGGCTGCTTACTATGCCGGATGATCCTGAAAATCTTCTGGTGCTGGAAGCTCTTATTCTAGTCCTCTATCATAGAAATTCTTCTGATATGTCTCTCATCATTTGAAAATGGAGTATCAAGGAAGGTATCAACTATCATAAGTGCAAGGCCGGGACCGACTACGCGGGCGCCGAGGCAGAGTACATTTGCGTTGTTATGCTCTCTGGTTGCCTGAGCTGAGAAGTTGTCGTGGCAGAGAGCGGCACGGATGCCCTTAACCTTGTTGGCAGCCATAGACATTCCAATGCCTGTTCCGCAGACAAGGATTCCGAGATCTGCCTCACCGCTGTTAACTGCTGCTGTAACAGCCTTTGCATAAACCGGATAGTCACATGACTTCTCATCAAAACAGCCTTTATCTGTAAATTCGATTCCTCTTTCTTTAAGATGCTCGATTATTGACATTTTCAGGGCGTATCCACCGTGATCTGAACCAAGTGCTATTTTCATTTTATTCCTCCTGTAAATTTTATACATATATAAGCTTTTGACCTGCGGCCTTTAAGAGGCGGTTCATGATCGCACCGCCGAGCTCGTCCCTGTTAAAGGATTCGCTGTAAATAAGCTCTGCTCCTATGTCGTCGCATTCTCTTAAGGCGCTGTAAAGGTGCTTTGCAACCTCTTCGCCGCTTGCGCCTTCACCGAGCAGGATTATATTCTCTGATGAATACTTGTCAGCCTGGTCGCGGGTAGTAAGTACTGCCGCCTTCTTACCTTCGGCAGCTGCCTCCGCCGCAAGGCGGTTGATGGTGGAGATGACATTTTCCGTAACCTCTGCCGGAGAAACCTTGTCCTCGATGATGGTAAGGCTGCCCTTCGGAGCGTAGTGGGTGTATTTCATTCCCGGCGCCTTAGGTCTGAGCGTTGGATCAGGCTTAATGATAGCCGGATCGATATACACTTCGCCGATAAGCTCGGAGAAGTCCTTTCTGGTGATGAAGCCCGGTCTTAAAATGACAGGCACATCGCCGGTAACATCGATAATGGATGATTCAATGCCGATATCAACCGGGCCGCCGTCGAGTATCATGTCGATACGGCCGGAGAGGTCCTCTTCTACATGCTGCGCTGTGGAAGGCGATGGTCTTCCGGAAGCATTTGCGCTCGGAGCTGCAATATACACGCCGCTTTCCCTGATGAGCCTTGCTGCATCCGGGTGGGACGGCATTCTGATCGCAACCGTATCAAGTCCGCCGGTTGTTTCCTTCGGAACGATATCCTTCTTGTTAAATATTATCGTCATAGGTCCTGGCCAGAATCTGTCCATCAGTTTTTCTGCGATCGGAGGTATCTCCGAAGCGAGCTCTGCAACGTCCGCGCGGTTTGCGATGTGGACGATCAGAGGGTTGTCTGACGGTCTGCCTTTTGCGGCGTAGATCTTCTCTGACGCTCTGGGATCTAATGCATTTCCTCCGAGTCCGTAAACTGTCTCAGTCGGAAATGCGACAAGTCCGCCATTTCTCAGTATGTCTGATGCCATGCTGAAAGCATCATTTTCTGTTGTTTTTTTGATGATCGTTTTCATTTTTTATTACAACCTTTTTAAAAAGTGTTACAAAAGTTATCTTACTCTGTTTTGATGAAAAAATAAAGTTCCAAATCACAGAAATATCAAACTTTTTTGAAATTTTTTTATATATTAGGTTGACAATAAAAAGAGGCGTTGTTATAATGAGCATGTAACAAGTTGTAACAATTTCGTAATAAATATAAAGAAAAGTAATAAATGGTTATAACAACCATTTTATAACAGTTAACAGGTTCGTAACCACAAATTAACCAGGAGGAACATTTAGATGTTCAGACCATCAAAGAGGATATTGGCTGTTGCAGTTTCTTTCGGACTTTTAGCTTCTTCATTTGCAGTAAGCGCTAAGTCGGAAGACAAGAAAGAAGTTTATAATCAGACAAATGTAGGTATTTCAGCAGCCATTGACAGATATGTTTCATCTTCTTCGCAGGAGGAAAATGAAGCAGCAGCTAAGGCAACAGAGCTTCAACTGAAGAAGGACGCAGACGCTAAAGCAGTAAATGTTAAGAAATCAGATGTAAAGAGTACAGCAAAATATCCTGAGTTTGAGGGCAAGGCCCTTGTAACTGCAGAAGATGCTGTTAATATCAGACAGAAAGCCACAACATCATCAGATGCCATCGGATATCTCGGATTCGCATATACATGCGAGGTTGCAGAGAAGGGCGATGACTGGACAAAGATCAAGTTTGGTGATGGCTTTGGATACGTTAAATCAGAATTCCTTCTCTTCGGAGACGAAGCAGGGGATTGGGCTAAGGACAACCTTAGAAGAGTTGCAACAGTAACAGCTACAACTCTTAGAGTAAGAACAGAAGCAAGCCTTACAGGTGAGGTTATAACACTTATTCCTGAAGGCGGAACATATACAGTTCTTGAGCAGACAGGCGAATGGACAAAGATCTCAATTGATACAGACCTTGTCGGTTATGTCAGCAGCGAATATGTTGATATCACATTTGCAACAGTTGATGGATCATTTTCATCAGAAAGCATCAAGACCAAAGAAAAGCATACTACAGAAGCAGTAAATGGTGCTTCTGATACAGAAGAAACTGAGACAGAGACTGAAACAGAAACTGAGACAGAGACAGAAGCTTCAGAAGAATCATATGATGACTACTCAGATGACAGCGATTCAGATGATTCATACGACGACTACTCAGATGATGACAGCGATTCAGATGATTCATACGACGACTACTCAGATGATGACAATGATTCGGATGATTCATACGATGACAACTCAGATGATGACAGTGATTCGGATGATTCATACGATGATAACTCAGATGATGACAGTGATTCGGATGATTCATATGATGACACTGAATCAGAAGAAACATACGATGACAGTGACAGCACAGATGATACATCAGATGATACCCCATCATCAGATGGCAGCATTACACAGACAAAGCTTGATCTTGTAAATTACGCACTTCAGTTTGTTGGTAATCCGTATGTATACGGCGGAACAGATCTTGTCAATGGATGTGACTGCTCAGGCTTCACATATTCAGTATTTGCACACTTTGGATATTCACTCTATCGTGGTGCTGAGGATCAGGTTTACAGCGGAAGACGTATCAGCGTATCAGAGGTTGAGCCTGGAGATCTTCTCTTCTACGGAAGCGTAGATGACATCGGACATGTTGTAATCTATATCGGAAATGGTATGGTAGTACACGCAAGTAGTCCTGAGGTAGGAATCATAATCTCTCCAATGGATTACAGAACACCTGTAGCCGCAACGAGAGTAATTGAATAAGTAATTTTTTTCACAAGAAATAACATATATTCAGGGATCGGTCATAGTAGCGAAATGACCGGTCCCTTTGCCGTACCCGGAGAAGACTGCGGAGCAGCGCCGGTGTTTTGTCTTGGGGAACCAATGCCTTTCATGGCACTGCTCCGGTGTCTTGTCTGGGGGGAGCCAATGCCTTTCATGGCACTGCTCCAAGGGGCATTCTGGAGTTTTTCCTGCCGGAAGGAAACTATATGAGATGCCGTTTTAGGTCTGACAATTCAGCGTGTTTTTAAAGAATACACATTTTGTACATAATTCACAATGCACATAATGTTAGCTGTTTAAAAAATAACATTTATAAACCTGTTTGATGTTGATAACTTTATCGCGAATACGTAATTTGATGAACTATAAACAGAGTTATCAACATTATCAACACATGATTGTAATTAACATAAGATTATTGCATATAAAATGTTTAAATGCATAATTTGTAGATAGTCACGAATTTGTAGAAAATGACGAAAGGAAAAAATGAAAGTATTCTAAAACGTTTAAAAAATTTAATGAATTGTCAGACAAAAAAGAATATTATTTTATTGATTGAATTTAGTCTCTATGATATAATTAATTCGTGGTTAAAAGTACCATAAAAGGACATTCTTCTGAGTGTCCACGGCGTGCATTTTTGTGGGGATAATGCGAAAATGCATGTAATACAGGCGAGAAGGAGTGAGACGTATGAATTACATTATCAGCGGCAAAAACATCGATGTTACAGATGGATTAAGGGAGGCCATCTACGATAAACTCGGAAGACTTGAGAAGTTCTTCAGTGAAGATACTAATGTTCAGGTTACATTTTCAGTAGAAAAGGAGAGACAGAAGATAGAGGTTACCATTCCTATGAAGGGACACATCATCAGAGCTGAGCAGGTTAGTGATGATATGTATGTTTCTATAGACATGGTCGTAGAGATAATCGAACGTCAGGTTACAAGATATAAGAAGAAGATCATAGATAAAGAGCAGGACGCAGCATACTTCAATGACAGATTCTTAGAGGATGATTCAGAGGTTGCAGATGAGGATGAGATCAAGATCATCAGAAGCAAGAGATTTGCTGTTAAGCCTATGTATCCGGAAGATGCATGCATCCAGATGGAGCTTCTCGGACATAACTTCTACGTATTCAGAAATGCTGAAACAGACGAAGTAAATGTTGTTTATAAGAGAAAAGGCAACACTTATGGTCTTATCGAGCCTGAGTTCTAATAAAATAGAATTTAATTTACTTGATATATAAAGGATCTCCCAGGAGTAAAAACCCCGGGAGATTTTATTTGTGTTATATTGTGTTTTACTACATTAATATTTTTGCTATAATCGATTTGTGTTTTATAAACTATGTATATAAAATCATAAAACCGGGGAAGAAAATGTTGGAGCGCACAGAAAAGAGATAGAAGAATTCTGTGCTAAGATAGAGGCAGTTGGAGGTGTCAACACAAATGTCACAATTTAACCAGAATTATTATACTACTGGCATGATGAACGAGCAGCAGCTTAACCAGAATTACTATGCTGCTGGCATGATGAACGAGCAACAGCTTAATCAGGTAAGCAGCGCCTTATATAGTTACTGTAAAGTAATGCGTGTGCCTAAGCTGGGAGCAGCCCCTGTTGTGATAACTGTACTTGAGGGAGTGGCAATAACCCTTGTCACTGCAGCACTCGGGGTAAAGCTCTGGAGAGCTGTAGCCATAGGCGTCATAATAACTGCTTTGTTTGCTTTTCTTTGCTGGCTCACTTACAGATACCGGTCAGGAGCCGCAAGAAGGCTCAACTCCTACCTTGCTGCAGACGGCGGGCGGAGAATGGTCAGTGACTTTGCTTTGGCACAGCCCTTTGCGGATGACCAGTTCAGGCTTGGCAGAGAGTATCTATTTATTAAACATGGAGCTGTGCTCAGAATTAACAGCATTGCCGATATAGTAAGGACAAACACTCATTATCGTATGATGCCAACGGGTGTGTTTTTGAGCGTTGATGTAAAAGATGAGAACGGCAGTATGACATTCCCGCTTTGCAGGGTGCATATGCTAAGAGCCGGAGCAGAGGTTGAAGAGATACGTGGAGCAGTGATGCAAAGACGTTTATATGGTTGCTCTGAGAAATGATTTCTTATTTGTACTCGTTCTTATTCTCGTCTTTATTTGTGTTCTTATTCTTTCTCCTGAGCTTGATCTCTTTACTAAGCACACTTTCCTGCTCCTCTAAAACAGGATTCAGCATATATTTATCAGAAGGAACATTTTTCTCGGCAAGCTTTTTGGTAACGTGCTCGCGGAAGAGTGCATATAAAACCGAAGCGACCGGGATGAGCATCAGCATGCCCGGAAGTCCGAAGAGTGAACCGCCAACGGTAACTGACATCAGCACCCACATACCCGGAAGTCCTACGGAGCTTCCTACGATGTGAGGATATACGAGGTTTGCATCCACTTGCTGAAGTATTGTGAAAATTATCGCAAAGATGAGCGCCTTGATCGGTGAAACAAGGAGTATCAGCAGTGTTCCTATACCGAGGCCGATGAAGGCGCCGAGGATAGGGATGAGTGCGAGTACCATTATCATTACGCCGAGCAGGAGCACATAAGGCATTCCGGCGATGGACATAACGATGATGAATTCGCAGCCAAGCATAAATGCATCCAGACACTGTCCGGAGATAAAGTTGCTGAAGGTTCTGTTGGCAAGCCTTACTATATGAAGGAACTTTTCGGCTTTATCTATAGGAAGGAAGCTGTAAACGATCTGTCTTCCCTGTCTGCTGAGTCTTTCCTTTCCGCTGAGAAGATACAGCGAGAAGATAAAACTGATAAGAAATGAAGTAACACTTGATACAACGCCGGTGATGAGGCCGAATCCATTTGAAATGATGGAACCGCCCTGCTCGGAAAGATAATTAAGGGCAGGAGTTAAGGCCTTCTCCCAGTTTTTACTATATTCCTGAATCTTTTCCGCAACCTTTGGATATTTTGCAGTTGCATTTACAAGCCATTTTGAAAGCTTTTCTATTCCCTCCGGAATCTGCTTAGCAAGAAGTACAATCGTTTTTGAGATCTCAGGAACGATCAGGAGTATGATAAGTACAACTATTACAATGGCAAGAAAAATGACGATGAACATGGACAGTGCTCTTCGGCGGCCGGTCCATTTCTCAGTCTGATATTTTTCCTTCTTGAAGAGGTGCTTCTCAAGCGTGGTGATCGGTACATTTAATATGAAGGCAATCGCCGCTCCGAGAATAAACGGAGAGAAGATGCCTATGGTCGATCCGATCACTCCGGCGACATCTGAGATGTTGCTGAGAAGAAGATATAATATTATCAGTACGGCGCCGATGAAGATGCGCTTCCTGACGGTTTCATTTTTCCAGTATTCTTTCATTTATAATAAACTTCCTTTCCGGCGCTGAAAAATGCTAATTCCTCGTGTTTTGGCGTGGCAAAAATACAAAAAGCTTTTCCTGCAAGCAGGAATATTTTTTTCCTGCAAAATATGACATACGGATTGCTCCGTTTCTGCGAAACTCCCGCAATCCTGAAAACACTCGGAAACCGCAATTTTTCTACGAAAAATGCTAATTCCTCGTGTTTTGGCGTGTCAAAAATACAAAAAGCTTTTCCTGCAAGCAGGAAAGCATTTGTATTTTGACACTTATGTCATATTTTAGTTTACATCACTTTAAATTGCAAGAATTTATGTGTATTTATGTTCGGGGCGGGAAAATATTAAAAAAAATTAATAAAATACTTTTCTTTTCACATTTTTAACACATATTATTGGTAGAGTATCATGCGTAACGTTTTTTTAGGGAAAAAATGAAATTTGTAGGAGGGCAAAATGTTATCGAAGTTTAGTGTTAAGAGACCGTATACCGTTTTGGTTGGAGTGGTCCTTGTCATCGTTCTCGGCGTTGTTGCGCTTATGAGGATGACGGCCGATCTTCTGCCGAACATGACATTTCCGTATGCGGTTATTGTGACAACAGATATTGGCGCCAGCCCTGAGACGGTAGAATCAGAGGTTACGGCCCCGATCGAAGCGGCTCTGGCGACAACATCGGATCTGAAGCAGATCCAGTCAAGGTCGTATTTCAGTTATTCAATGGTCATACTTGAGTATGAGCAGAGTGTAAATATGGACTCTGTACTTATAGAGATCCAGCAGTCTCTGAATCAGGTTCAGAGTACCTTTGGAGACACCGTCGGAACGCCGATAGTTATGCAGATCAATCCGGATATGATGCCTGTTTATGTTGCTGCGGTCGGTGTTGACGGAATGGATATCACAGCGCTTACTACCTATGTAAATGGTGAGATCCAGCCTCAGCTGGAGAGTATAAACGGTGTTGCCCGTGTTAATGCTATGGGCGGAGTTACCGAGACCATCAGGGTTACTCTTGATGAGGACAAGGTGGCTGAGCTTAACAAGAAGGTTCAGGCTGCGATAAGCGCACAGTTTGAATCGGTTGAAACTCAGCTGAGTGAAGCTGAGAAGATGCTCGGCGGAAGAACTCTCGCAGATAAGAAAGCATTTCTTCAGTCAAATAAGCAGAACATAGCTGCTGCCTTAGAGGGACTTCAGCAGGCAAATGACGGCGCTGCACAGCTTCAGGCCGGAATAGATGCCATGAATCAGGTGATCGGACTTTATGACAGCGGAATGCTTACAGATGAGCAGTTTACTGAGGCAAATGGTTTCGATATAAATACAGCCCGTGCAAAGGTTAAGGAGCTTGAGGATCAGCTTGACGGAATAAATAAGAGCATCGCCGAGACTGGAGAAGGTCTTGCAGCTCTCGGAGTAACTGTAAAGGGACTTGATGATGTTCCTGCAGCTCTCGGAGCACTCGCTCAGATGTCAGCTGGATTTGACCTTGGCATTGCAGCGGTTGATACTGCTATACAGCAGGTTGAGTCAGGTGCACTTACAGAGGAAGAGGCTCTTGCAGAGCTTAAGAATAATGAGGCTCTTGCAGCAATCCTTCCTGATATTGACAGCTTTAAGCTTGAAAGCGGACTTACTATAGATGAGACTCGTGCAAATGTTGCCGAAGCGAAGGAAAAGGCGGCAGCGTCCGCAGATATCGAGGGCATACTTACCCTTGATCTCCTTAAACAGCTTATGGTTGCACAGAACTTCGATATGCCTGCAGGATATATAAATGAAGCAGATGGTCAGTACCTTGTCAAGATCGGAGAGAAGGTACCGGGAATCGATGAGCTTGCATCACTTGTACTTATAGATCTTGGTATGGAGGGAGTAGATCCGATCAAGGTCAGCGATGTTGCAAATGTTGAACTTGTAGATGACTCGAAAGAGGTTTATGCAAATGTAAACGGTAAGCCGGGAATCCTCCTCTCATTCCAGAAGCAGACCGGCTATGCAACAGGTGATGTTGCTGATTCGATCGAGGCAAAATTCAAGTCTCTTGAGAAGAGTGAGTCAGAGCATATAAGCTTTGCAACTCTTATGAATCAGGGAATGTACATTGACATCATCACAAAGTCAATCTTCCAGAATATGATCGTTGGTGCACTGCTTGCGATCATAATACTGATTATCTTCCTCAAGGACGGAAGACCGACTCTTATCATCGCATGTGCGATACCTCTCAGTGTTATCTTTGCAGTAGTTCTTATGTACTTCTCAAAGATCACGCTGAACATCATTTCCATGTCAGGACTTACTCTTGGTATAGGAATGCTTGTAGATAACTCGATAGTTGTTATAGAAAACATTTACCGACTCAGAAATGAAGGAATGTCCAAGAAGAAGGCTGCTGTTTACGGTGCAAGGCAGGTTGCCGGCGCTATCACAGCGTCTACACTTACAACAGTCTGCGTATTTGCTCCTATCATCTTTACTGATGGTATCACAAGACAGCTTTTTGTAGATATGGGTCTTACCATAGCTTATACACTTGGCGCCAGCCTCCTTGTTGCTCTTACACTTGTTCCTGCGATGGCAGGCAGCATGCTTGGTAAGGAGAAGGAGAGAAAGACCGGCGGCATCTTCACAAAGCTCATGGATAAGTACACCGGTTTCCTCAGAAAATGTCTCAGATTCAAGCCGGTTGTATTTATCGTTATGATACTTCTTCTCGTACTCAGCATCTTCCTTGCACTTTCAAAGGGAACTGCATTTATGCCGGAAATGTCAAGTACACAGGCAACCGTAACACTTACTCCATTTGAGGGCGAGAACCCTTCACTTGAGGAAATGGGTGCTTACTCTGACGAACTTATCGATAAGCTTATGGAGATCCCTGAGATCACCACGATAGGTGCCATGGCAGGTGGAAATTCAGGAATGTCAATGCTTTCCTCAGCAGGCGGCAGCGGTAATTCTCTTACCATGTATGTTATATTGGACGAGGATGCAAAGATCAGCAATGACGAGATGGAAAAGAAGATACTGAACGCTGCCCAGGGACTTGGCTGCCAGGTTAGTGTAAGTGCAAATATGATGGATATGTCAGCACTTTCAGGTTCAGGTATCTCAATAAATATCAAGGGTCGTGACATCACAAAGATGCAGGCTATCGCTAAGGATGTAGCAGCTATATTAAATGATGTCGAGGGTACTGTTGATATCGATGACGGTCTTGACGATCTTACAAATCAGATCGATATCGTGGTAAATAAAGACAAGGCTGCGAAGTATGGTATGACTACCGCACAGGTATTCCAGATCGTTTACAGCAAGATGGCTGCAACAACAGCTGCAACAACCATTTCAACAGATATTAAGGACTATGAAGTATTTGTAAGAAGCAAAGATCAGTCAGAGCTCAGCATCGACGAGCTTGAGGCGCTTACATTTACTTATACAGACAGAATTACAGGCGAGAAGAAGGAGATTCCGATCGCAGAGATCGCAGATTTCAACCGTACTGCAGAGCTCAGTGTCATAACAAGAAAGTCTCAGAACAGATTCATCACTGTTAAGGCAAATGTTGACAAGGAGCATAACGTAGGTCTTGTAGGAAATGAAGTCAGAGCAAAGCTTAAGGATTATGAGGTTCCTGAAGGCTATACAGTTGAAATGGCAGGTGAGGACGAGACCATCAACGAGGCAATGTATCAGGTGGGCAAGATGCTCCTCCTTGCGGTAATCCTCATTTACCTCATAATGGTAGCGCAGTTCCAGTCACTGCTTTCACCATTTATCATAATGTTTACTATGCCTCTTGCGGCTACCGGCGGTTTCCTTGCATTGTACCTTACAGGCAGCGAGGTGAGCGTTATCGCAATGGTTGGTTTCGTAATGCTTGCAGGTATCATAGTAAATAACGGTATCGTTCTCGTTGATTACATCAACCAGCTGAGACGTGAGGGAATGTCGAAGAAGGACGCTATCGTTGAGTCGGCAAGGACCAGAATGAGGCCGGTGCTCATGACAGCACTTACGACTATCATTTCAATGTCAACCATGGCAGCGGGCTTCGGTCAGGGTGCTGAGCTCGGACAGCCTATGGCGATCGTTGTTGTAGGCGGACTTGTTTACGGAACACTTCTTACACTTATTGTTGTTCCATGTATATATGACGCCTTTAACAGAGAAAAGAACATGGTTGATGAGCAGTTATAAATAAAAAATAATGTGACAAAATACGGCGCAGGCATTATACTTGTTGTATAATGATGCGCCGTTTATGCTTTATAAATGTGCGGTTTATGATATTTTAAAAATAACCTTTAGGATTGGGGGAGCCGCTGTGAGAGAATTCACACTTATGACTGATGTAAATACAGATGTTGAAGAGGATTATGCTGCAAGAGAAGGTATCATCATAATGCCTCAGTATTATCATTTTGGCGACGGAGTTATCTACGGAGATGAGATAAAGCTGGATCCGGATACATTTTATAAGAGACTTGATGCCGGCGAGGTCGCAAAGTCAAGCGGCTGTAATCCTGCAAGAGTCAGGGAAATGTTTGAGGCTGAACTGGATAAAGGTAAGGATATACTTGCTATCATCTGTTCCTCAGGACTTTCAATGAGCTTTAACACCTGCCTGAATGTAGGCAGAGAGCTGATGGAGGAGAGACCGGAATGCAAGATCATAGTCATCGATTCGCTGAATGAATCCGAGGGCGCAGGTCTTATGCTTCATATGGCAAGGGACATGCAGCTTGCGGGACATACGATGGAGGAGATAGAGGCCGAGGTCGTAAGACAGAGAGAGAATTTCCACGCTATGTTCGTAGTTGATGATCTGAAATATCTTGTGCGAGGAGGAAGACTCAGCGCCTTCGGCGGTACCGTCGGAACAATGCTTGATATCAAGCCTATCCTCTACATAAATACAAGTACTGAGGGCAAGATCATTGCTCTCAAGAAGGTTCGTACCAGAAAGAGAGCCATAAATGAGATAATCAGGATGTTCAAGGAAATGGACCCTGATCCGAGATATACCTGCGTGGTTCATACCAACAATGAACCGTCGGCTATTGAGCTTATTGCGAGGATCAAGGAAGAGCTTGGCATCGAGGTGAGCTTTATAAATGAGATAAATAATACTATCGGAGCACATACGGGGCCGAATGCACTCGGCTTTGGATGTCTTGCGAGAAAACCGCTGAAGAAATAATCGGCAGGTAAATTTAATAACAGTAAAAAAACATGCCCGCTCGGTTGTAGCTGAAATACGCCCTCGCAGGCATGTTTTTTACTGCTATTTTTTACGTGACGACAGTTCTTCAGGGGTTTTCTTGTTTGGGGACTAGAGTTTGCAGTTTCATGCGATTGTTTGTTTACCCAAGCTTTTTGATGATGTATGTGCCGTCTTTGATCTTGGCTACGATGTCCTGAAGCGGCATAGGCTTTCCGAAATAGTAGCCCTGGAGGCGGCCGCAGCCGATTTCCTGAAGGAAGACGGCTTCGTCATTTGTCTCAACGCCTTCTGTGAGCGAGTACATTCCAAGCTTTGCAGCGAGATCTACTATAGTGTTCAGGATAATCTTGGACTTTTCGTTGTCGTTGAAGCTTGAGAGGAACTTCATGTCAATCTTAAGTACATCGAAGCTGTAATCCTTAAGTACGTTGAGGGATGAATATCCCGAACCGAAGTCGTCAAGCCAGATAGAAAATCCGTCATTTTTGATCCTTGCGAGGTCTCGCTGCAGCCGACCCATATCGTCTGCAAGGGCACTCTCGGTAATCTCGATGTGGATATCGTGCTTGTGTAATTTATATTTCTTAACAAGGTCTTCGAGAACTGCAGGGGTATCCATAAGCTCAAAATCCAGTCTCGAAATGTTGAGGGACACCGGTATCGGTTTCAGACCGGCTTCCGTGACATCATGTATGTCGCAGCATACCATTTCCCAGATGCATTTATCGAGCTTGTGAATCTGGCGATATTCTTCAAGTACAGGGATGAAATCTCCCGGAGAGAGGAAACCGTATTCAGGGTCTATCCAGCGGGCGAGAGCCTCGCAGCTGCAGAGAGTGTGTGCCTCAGACCACACAACAGGCTGGTAATAAACCTGAATATAACCGTTCTCTATCGCAGTGTCGATATTATTGACAACGTACTGTCTCTTATGGAAATCTCTGTCAACGTTCTCATCGTATTCCATATAATGCTTGTCAAATTTATTCTTGATAAGTCCGCACGCAAATCTTGCACGGTCAACCGCAATGTGAGGATCTGTGATCACGCCTGCCGGGTTTTCCTGCTCAGGCTGACATCCAGGATTGATAATCAGCTTGGTGCTTTCTGTGATATTTTTGCCCGGCATGTATGAGCCGACCTTCAGATCGACGTAAATCTCCGGATTAATGGCAATAACTTTATTTCTTATCTCACGTATGCGCGTTTCAAGACTGCTCGTAGTTGTAAGAACAACAAAATGGTCATCGGACTGTCTGGCTACCGGATCATCCGGGAAGCCTTTACTTATGATATCTGCCACGGTGCATAGGAACCTGTTTCCTGCAGGATAACCATATTTATCGTTATAATTTTTAAAGTTGTCGATGTTAATGAAGAGGTAGATGCGGTCGTCAGGGTGATCTTTCATTATTCTTTCGGCATCCTGAACGAACTGATACATATTACTGATACCGGTCAGCTCGTCCTGAACGGCAAGTTTTTTCATCAGATCGTGAGCTTTCGTAAGGTTTTCATCCTTCTTCGCCTCGGTAAGTCTCTGCTGATAAATGCTCACGCTTACCATAACAAGAGCGATCCAGAAGGTAAAATAATTGATCTGGTTTGCCTCGAGTATCTTCTGCGCATGAGGAGATTCGTTTGCGTTCATGATAGGTTCCCATTCATGATAGAAATACAGGAAAAAGACACTGAGAATGATAAAAGAAGCATATGGTTTCCAGATGAGCAGACAGGCTGCATAAATGGCCATAGTAACAAAACAGAGGATCTGCCTTTCCCTGGAAACATCATAAACAGAGGTTTCAATACCGAAACCGAGGCAGATAAGTGCAAAGATAACATTTAAATACTGTCCGTAAATGGCTGATCTGCGGTGGCTTATTTCATAAAGAAAGAATTCATAGATCAGATATGAAAGGATAAGTACCGAAAGCAGAAATAGATATTTTGAAGCGGAAAGAAGCTCCCGGAAGTTCATGATATCTTTTCTTACATAAACGAAGCGCACAAAAAGAGGTATATCCAGAAGCAGGAAGATCACGGCTGTAATTATACCGGGAATACACCTTTTTCTTTCGTTTTCCAAATATTTATGTCTTATTCCGAAGGTGAGAACGATAACTGCAGATGACAGAAGAATGATATAATTTGTTTCTCCGTCAAAATAATCCATAAAGGAAAGACCTGGACGTTTATAGACATATCGGATGATCATCCAGATTTCAAGCGCAATAACAACGACAGCCATATAGATTGCTGTCCTGATATTTGTATCGTTCAGATATTGATTCTCATATCTTGTATTTTTTGTTATACCAAGCTCCTGAAGTATCTTTTTTACCATGGCATACCTCGCTTTTCTTTACAGGTATAGAGGTGCTCGGACCGGTCGGAAGCGTTGATAAAAGGTAAAAAAAGCAATATATAACATAATGACCGGACACCTTTAACTTTACCATATCGGAAGTGATTTTTCAATGAAAAGCAAAACTTGAGTTTCCGTCCTTTTGACGGTCACTCATCAACATTTTCGTTTGGTTATCCACAAAATGCAGAAAAATAAGGAATCTTCTCTCGTGCTGTAGTAGAATTTAAGTGCAAAATCAAAATCTACGCGAAACAGTCCAGAAAGGAGACTCCTCATCAACTATTTTACTACAAATACTTACCAAATGAAACGAGATATTTTATCTTTTTCAAAATTTATTTCAAATAGGTCTCATAGGCCTGATAAGAAATTTTCCGCAGATATGGTTTATGGAATACTCGCCTCCGGTAGTTGTCACCTTACTGACATCGTTGATCAGCTTCACGAGAAGACTAAAAAAGTTAATGCCGTTGAAAGATTAACTAAACACCTTAATAAAGGCATTCCTAATGATCAGCTAGCTTCTTATCTTAGATACATTAAAACTCTGGCTCCAAAAGAACCTGTAATACACATAGATGATAGTGATGTTGTTAAACCTGATGGTTACAAATTTGAAAACCTCGGTTATGTACGAGATGGCTCCAAAAGTTCTGAAACAAAAAATGTTTACACAAAAGGTTATCATGTTACAGAAGCATGTGTTCTTACTGAAAGTAATCATCCCGTAAGCCTTTTCTCTGAAATTCATTCTTCCAAAGAAAAGAACTTTTCATCTATCAATACAATAACATTTAAAGCCATGGAACGTGGTTCTAAGCTTTTCGGCAAGGCCACATTTGTTATGGATAGAGGCTACGATGATAACAAGATGTTCCTAAAACTTGATGAACTAAATCAAGACTATGTTATTCGACTTACCCGAAAGAGAAATGTTTTCTATAAGGGTAAAGAACATGACGCTTACATTTCACATATAAAAGTACAGATTACAGCTTCAAAGAAAAATGTAAATGTTGTTCTTGTATATGGCATAACTGAGTATCCAATGATGCTGGTAACCAATAAAAATATCTCATCTAAAGAAGATGTAATAAATATTG